>FWPU01003246.1_pt1 | contig 41682 bp, 30 predicted proteins | sample 2228361 | NCBI WGS metagenome assembly FWPU01 (sample SAMEA103939777, study PRJEB20133) | metagenome | reverse complement strand
CGTGGACGTATCCGAACAAAACCGAGCGGTTCCAGGTCGTCCACGTCCACGTCAACGTCCACGTTCACGTCTACGATATCGGGCGCAAACGGTCCTCCCCGCATCCTTCGATGCGCCATTCCAGCACTCAACCTCGCCAGGACCGGGCTTGCCAACGCAACGGTCTTTTCTGGGGTGAATGTCAGCCCTTGACGGCACCGGGCCGTGCAGACTGCGCGTCTTCATGTCCCCGAGCGGGGTACGGATCTGCGGGCACCCTCTTGACGGCCGCGACGGTAGCCACCGCGCTCACACCGCGGTTTGCTCGCGACTCCTTCCACCTCGCAGCGGACCAGGTCCTCGTACGTCTCGCGGCGGCGAACCAGGGTGGCCTCGGACCCGGACACCAGGACCTCCGCGGCCCGCGGCCGCTGGTTGTAGTTCGAGGCCATGGCCATCCCGTACGCGCCCACGCTGAACACCGCGAGCACGTCCCCTCGCGCCACGGGCGGCAGCGCGCGGCCCCGGGCCAGGAAGTCACCGGACTCGCAGATGGGCCCGACCACGTCCACCTCGCGGCCCTCCCCCGGCCGGTCCACCACCGGCTCGATCCGGTGCGTCGCCCCATACAGGGTCGGCCGGATCAGGTCGTTCATGCCCGCGTCCACGATGGCGAAGGCGCGGGCCGGGGTCTCCTTGACGAACAGGACCCTTGTCAGCAGCACGCCGGCGTTCGCCACGATGAAGCGCCCCGGCTCCAGGACGAGCGTCAGGTCCAGGTCGCGGATCAGCCCGACGATCCCGTCGTGGAACTCGTCCGCCGTCAGCGGCCGCTCGTGGTCGTAGCGGGCCGCGAGCCCACCGCCGATGTCCAGGGTCTCGACGCGGAACCCCCGCCGTCGCAGGTCGCGCACGAGCCCCCGCACTTCCTCCAGGGCCAGGGCATACGGTTCGTGGGACAGGATCTGGGAGCCGATGTGGAAGTCAATCCCGGTCAGGACGATCCCCGGGAGCGAGGCGGCCAGGTCCGCAACCTCCAGCGCGCGCTCCAGCGGGATCCCGAACTTGTTCTCGGCGCGTCCGGTGGTCAGGGACTCGTGGGTGTGGGGGTCCACGCCCGGGTTCACCCGCAGGGCGCAAGGCTGGACGCGCCCCAGGCCCTCGGCGATCTCTGACAGGACCCGCAGTTCCTCCTCGTTCTCGACGTTGATGGCGCGGATCCCCGCCCGGACCGCCGCGCGGATCTCGTCGTCCGTCTTCCCGACTCCGGAATAGACGATGCGGTCCGGCGGGATCCCGGCCCGGAGGGCCCGATCCAGTTCCCCCCCCGACACGATGTCCGCGCCGGAGCCGACCTCGGCCAGCGCGCGCAGGATGCCGAGGTTCCCGTTGGCCTTGACCGAGTAACACACCAGGTGCGGGACGTCCCGGAACGCCTCGTCCAGTTTGACGAAATGCTCGACGAGGGTCCGCCGGCTATAAACGTAGAGCGGCGTCCCGTGGCGCTCCGCTAGGTCCCGAAGCGGCACGTCTTCGCACCACCACTCACCGTTCGCGTGATGGAAGTAGTCCATTCCCCACCTCCTCGACAGGGCCTTCAGCGCCCCTTGCGCAGACCCAGCCGCTCCCGCAAGACCGCCGCGGCCCTCTCCCCGTCCTCGTGACGGCAATAGACGATGATCGAGGCATGGCTCGTGACCATCTCGATGATGTTGATCCGGGCTTGCCCGAGCGCGTGCGACACGCTCGCGATCACGCCGGGCGTGTCCACGAAGGCCGGATTGTCGAGGGTCAGTTCCCCGACGGGCTCGTTCCGGATCAACTCCGTGAACGGCCGCCCCGTCCCCACGAAGTCCGCATGCAGGTCATCCAGGATGCGCCCGGCGTCCCTGGTCTCGAGGTACAGCGCCACCGTGTTGTCCGACTGGGTCATGGAATGGATGGAAACGCCGCGCTCCGCAAGGAACCCGCCAAGACCCGCCAGGACCCCGGGGCGGCGGGCCAGCCCCTGCGCGAACAGGAGGACCTGGGCCAGGGGCTCGGGCCACAGGCTCAGGCGCGTCCGGGCCGACCCCTCGATCCGGGTCCCGGTCCGCCCGTCGAGCAGCCGGCCGAGGTCCCGGAAGTGCACGACCCGCGCGGCCAGGGACTCCGGCTTGTGCAAGAGCGCGTTCGGGTGCAGGACCCGGGCCCCGCCGAGCGCGATGGCCGACAGGAGGGCCGCGTCCAGCGCCGGGACCACCGAAGTTCCGGCGACCACGCGCGGGTCCGCGGTCATTACGCCGGCGACATCGGTCACGATGGCGACCTCGTCGGCCCGGCAGAACCGCCCCACCAGGAAGGCCGTGACGTCGCTGCCGCCGCGTCCCAGCGTCACGAGCCCTCCCCCCTTGCCGCGGACGAAGAACCCGGGGATCACCGGGACGACCCGCGAACGAAGCATCGGTTCGACCAGCGTATCAAATCGGCGCGCGGTCTCCTCCTCGTCCAGGCGGACCTCCACGGGGTCGTTGGCCTTCACTGACGACAGGGGATGCCCGTTCGCAGGTCCCTCGGCCACCAGCGGGAACCGGGGGTGGTCGAACCCGACCACCTCGGCCTTCACCCCGAGCCCGCGAAGCGCCAGGGCCATCAGGGCTGCTGACCGCGCCTCCCCCGTGGCGAGCAGTTGCAGGAACGGCTCCTCGGCCTGGGCCTCGGGCCAGACATCGCGACCGAGGCGCATCAGGCGGTTCGTCGCGTCCCCCATGGCAGAGACCACAATCAGGACCTCGTGTCCCTGTCCCACGAACCGCGCCAGGTGGCCCGCGGCCCTGCGCACGAGGGTCGGGGTCTTCACCGACGTCCCGCCGAACTTCACGACCAGTCGCATCCGCAGGTCCCTCCCGAGCACCCCGGGTCACGCCGGGGCCGTGCAGGGTGCGGATGATAGGGTGCGCGCGTCCTGGAGGCAACCGGCTGCGGGAGAGGACCTTCCCCACCGTAGGCGTAGGCGTGGGCGTGGGCGTGCGCGAAATCAAGGACTTGCGTGGCAAGGAGTCCCGCGTTTCCAAGGGAGGGGTGGTTCGAGACCACCTCCAGAAAGGATGCGCTTTCATTGATCGGTCACGAGCGAGTGGGGAATGTCCACCCTGGGGAACCAAGATCGTCGGGTCCACGCGGACCGCTGTCTGGGATTCGTGGCCGTGGACGGATGCTTCCCCTCAGACGGCTCGTCGACGTCGACGGTCACGTCCACGTCCACGTGCACGTCCGCGGGCTCCAGGAAGATGCGATCGCCCTGCTACCAGGTCTCGATGTCCTTCACGCCCATCTCGGAGAGGCGGGAGCGGAACACCAGGCGCAGCAACGCCTCCCGTTCGGTCTGGCCCAGCGAGGTGAAGGTCCCCGCGACCTCGGGGCCCGACGGCCCGGTCGAGCAACGCAGGACCCGGCCGGGCAGGACGAGGGGCTCCGGCGGCCCCAGGACGAGCCATACCCGCGCGCCCTCCTTCGCGTCCGAGGCCGCGAACCACCGGAAGCCGGACGCGCTCAGTTCCACGGGAACCACGTCCACCGGGTCCGGCGAGCCCTCCTCGACCGGGGACGAGCGCAGGACCGCGGGCAGCCGGAGCACGGCCCGGATGTATTCCCGCTTCTCCATCTCGCGCGGGTCGTGGTCCGGCACCACGTAGAACCGGGTCTTCGTGAGGACCTCGGCCAGGGTCCCGCGGAAGTGGAAGACCCCCTCGCCGGTCGCATAGACGACGAGGACCGGTCTCCCGCGCTCCAGCCGGACCCGGGGAGCGTGGGCGGGCGTGGGGTGCACGGAGCGAGCCGATCCGGGCCCGGAGGCCTCCAGCACCAGCCCCCGACCGCGATCGAACAGGACCCGGGCCGTTACGAAGTCGATCTCGGCGCGGCCCAGGAGGACCACGTTGACCTCCTGGCCCCACCCGGGCCTCGCCGCACCCGCCGCGTGACTCACTTTCCGCCCCCCTTGAGGAGGTTGCGCGCCTGCACGGCCTCTTTCTTCATGGCCTGGATCGCCGCGGCCAGGTCGTCGGCCGAGGTCCGGATCTGCTCGACCAGTTCCCCCACCTCGGGCGTGCCCGCGACCCGCTCGGCGAGTTCCGGGACGAGGCCCGTGACCACCTCAAGGCTCGTCCGCCCCTCGGAGACCAGGTCGTTGACCCGCTCGATCGCCGCGCGGACGGCGCCGATCTCGATGCCCTGCTCGGCCTCCGGCGCCGCCGGAGGTAGAGCGGACTCGAAGGCCGACACACGCCCGGCCAGGCGCGCCACCTGGTCCCGGGCGGCCGCGAGGTCCGCGTGGAGCCTCGCCACCTCCCCCTCGAGCCGCCGGTTTTCGTCCTTCAGAGCCTCGGTCTCCCCCGAGGCCGCCGCACTCACCCCGGTGCGTGCGCGTTCCGCCTCTTCGAGAAGTCGCGAGATCTTCTTTAGGTACGAGCGGTTGGCCAGTTTGACCTCGGACAGTTCCTGCGTCACAGCCTTGAGCTGCTCGTCGAGCGCGGCAACCTTTTCCGCGGCCCCGGACGCCTCTGCAAGCCGCGCGGTCAGTTCCGCCACCTGAGTGCGCAGACCCTCGTTCTCGACGCGGGCCTCGGTCCGTTCCTCCTCGAACTGGCGCTTCAGGGCCTCCCAGCGCTGGGTCTCCTCCTCCAGCGCCGCTTTCTCGGTTTCGAGGCGCTTCAGGGTCTGGGCCGCGGTCGCGGCCTGGGACCGTGCCGCTTCGACCTCGGCCTGAAGGGCCGCGATCCGGTCCGCGGCCTGGGACCGTGCCGCCTCGACCTCGGCCTGAAGGGCCGCGATGCGGTCCGCGGCCTGGGCGACCTCCTGGCGGGCAGTCTGCTCTCGCTGCGCCGCCTGGCGCCCCTCCTCGGCCTCCCGGGTCCGGTCCTCCACCATGAGGGTCAGTTCCGCGACGCGGGCCTCCAGCGTCTCGACCCGTGCGGACAGAGCGTCGCGCTCCGCGCGGGCCACCTCGACCTCCGCCTGGAGTGACGCGGCCCGTTCCGTCGCCTCGTGGGCCTGCCTTCGCGCCTCCTCCAGGTGCGACTTCTGGGCCCCCAGGGCCTCCTCCAGGTTCGCCCGCTCGGCCTCCGTCGCCTGCAGGACCCGCTCCAGGTCCGCAACGCGCAGTTCCGCGTCGCGGTCTCCTTGCGCGGACTCGTACCGCGCCACCACCTTCCCCAGTTCCTCGACCTGGACCTTGAGCAGCCGGATCGCGCCGTCGCGATCGCGTATCTCGGCCTGGAGCCGCTCGTTCTCGGCCCTCAGCGCCTTCTCCCGGGCCTCGCGTTCCCGGTCCGCCTTCAGGATCCGCTCCAGGTCGGCCCGGGGGGCCTCCTCGCGGAACTTCACGACCTCGGTGGCCTCGGCACGCGCCTCCAGCGGGACCGTTTCGCCCCGCAGGGCGCCCGTGGGACCGGGCTCCGCCGGTGCGGCCTCCTCCTCCACCGCGAACGTGACGTCCTCGACCTCCTCCGGTTCTGGCGGGGCCGCCATGCCCGCGGGTCCGGCCGTGTCGTACCCGATGGTCCGGCCCATCGTCTCGGGCGCGCTCCTCAGCCCGGGGGGCGGGACTGTGGTGGGCTTGCGGGCTCCCATGGCCCCCGACCCCGCGACCCGCGGGGGAACGGCCGCGACTGCCTCCAAGGGGAGCAGGGGCGGTCCCACGTCCTCGATCGTCCTCTCCTCCTCAACGATCGGCGGGCCCCTTCGGCCCGGACCCGGCACGCCGGCCTCAGGCATCCGGTCACGGTCGTCGAGGTGGAACTCGACCTGGAACGTCCCGCAGAACACGCTCTCGCCGTCGTCCAGCGTGACCTCCGTGACTCGCTGGCGCCGGTAGAAGGTCCCGTTGGCGCTTCCGAGGTCTTGGAGGACGTACCGCCCTTCCCGCCAGTGCACGACCGCGTGCTGGCGCGACACGGTGTTGTTCTTGGTCTTGAGTTCGCACTCCTTGCTGCGCCCGATCAGCACCCTCGGACGGTCCGGTCCGACGTGGACCAGGTCTTCCTCGCCCGCCTCGTTCACGTATTTCAGGATGGCCACGGCCCCCCCCGGATTTCTAGCGGCCCCGATAGGCCCGGAACACCCCGACCTCCCGGCCGGTCCAGTCGAGGACGCGGCCGGTCATCACGTCCCGGCCAAAGTCCCCGATGAACCGATACGGGGACTTCATGGCCTCGCACGTCTGGGCTCGGGCGTCCGGGTCCATCTTGAACTCGACGTGCCCGTCCTTCTCCGTCATGCCGCACACGGCCAGGCGGACCCGGTCCCCTCCCGCGAACGCGAAGTCCGCGACCGGCCTGGAGGTCTCCGTGGTGTCGAGCGCGAACGCGAAGAACCGGCCTCCGTCCACCTCGCCGCTCGCGTCCCAGACGCCCTGGAGGCCGGCGCCGCACCCCCCACACAGCGCGAGAATCGCGACCCAGGGCCGGGTCCACCAGGCGCGCCCGCTCATCGCCACCTCCCGTCGTGTCGAGTCATCCCGAACGGGATGGTACTTCGGGGAGGACCGAATGACAAATTGGCCTTGCATCCCCGGTCCGCAATGGTATCTTGCCTTTCGCCGTTTCGGCGTTTCCCTGGTCTTGGAGGCATTCATGCGTGAGGACATCGCCAGACTGGAACCCCGGCTTCTGTTTCGCCATTTCGCGGACATCCTGGCCATCCCCAGAGGGTCCGGCAACGAGGCGCGCGCCCGCGAGCACGTGAGCCGGTGGGCCCAGGCGCACGGGTTCGAGGCCCGGACCGACGCGGTGGGCAACCTGGTCATTGGCGTCCCGGCGACCCCCGGGCTTGAGGGGGCGAGGACCGTGGTCCTCCAGGGACACCTGGACATGGTCTGCGAGAAGAACGCGGACGTGGCGCACGACTTCGAAAAGGACCCGATCCCCGCCGTCGTGGACAACGACCTGATCCGCGCCCGGGGGACGACGCTCGGGGCGGACAACGGGATCGGGATCGCCGCGGCCCTGGCCGCGGCCGAGGACCCGGAGTGCCGGCATGGCCCGCTGGAACTCCTGTTCACGGTAGACGAGGAGACGGGCCTGACCGGGGCCTTCAACCTGGACGCCTCGCTGATCCGGGGCCGTATGCTCCTGAACCTCGACTCCGAGGACGAGGGCGTCCTGTACGTCGGCTGCGCTGGTGGCGGCGACACGACCATCGCGCTGCCCGCGGCACCGGTCGCCGTGCCGGAGGGGTCCGTGTGCCTCCACGTCAAGGTCTCGGGGCTCCAAGGGGGGCACTCGGGCCTGGACATCCACAAGGGGCGCGGGAACGCCATCCGGATCCTGGCCAGGGCCGTGGCCGCGGGCGCAGGGCTCGACGGCTTCCAGTTTGGGTGTCTCCAGGGGGGCAACAAGCGCAACGCGATCCCGAGGGAGGCGAGTGGGTGCGTGTACCTGCCTGCCGGAACGGCGGAGGAGTTTGCGACGCGCGTCGCCGAGTTCGAGCAGACGATCCGCACGGAACTCGGGGCCGCGGACCCCGGGGTGACGGTGGAAGTCTCGCGCGACCCCGGGGCGTGCCCGGCGATGGATGCGGCGGCGTCGGGCCGCCTGCTGCGCCTGTTGCTCGCCCTCCCGCACGGGCCCCTGGCCATGAGCCAGGACATCCCAGGTCTCGTCGAAACGTCGTCCAATCTGGCCGTGCTGCGCCGCGACTCGGAGCAGGTCACGGTCCTGTGCAACAGCCGGTCCTCGGTCGGGACGGCCCTGGACGCGGTGCGCCTCGGCATCGTGGCCGCGGGGGAACTGGCAGGCGGCACGGCGGAGCGGTCGGGGCAGTATCCGGGGTGGCGGCCAAACATGGAGTCCGCGCTGCTGGCGGTGACGAAGCGGACGTGGGCCGAGATGGCGGGCCGGAACCCCGAGGTGACGGCCATCCACGCGGGGCTGGAGTGCGGCGTGATCAACGAGCGGATCCCCGGGATGGACTCGATCTCCTTCGGGCCGACGATCCGGGGGGCCCACTCCCCGGACGAACGTGTCTCCATCGGGTCCACGGCGCGGTTCTATGCGTTCCTCAAGCGCCTGCTGGAGGTCCTCGCCTCCCAACCGTAGGGGAGCGGCCCGCCACGTTTCCCTGATCGTCGGATCGGCCCCGGCAGGATCCTCGTAGGCGTGGGCGTAGGCGAGGGCGTGGGCGATTCCGATTACCGGGCCAAAAGGATCGCCTGGCCAGTGATCCGACACGCCGATCTCGCCCACGCTCACGCCCACGCCCACGGCCACGAATCCCCGACAGCGGCCCGCGTGGAGCCGAGGATCACGGACCCGCCCGCCCGTTGCGGTCGCGGGCGGAATCCTGGACAATCCCCCTGGCCGTCCGAGGCGAAACGATGCATCGGCCGTTCATGATCTCGGTGCTGATCGCGGTCCCGTCTGTCCTCGCGACCGAGGCCTTCGCCGCCTGCGGGTCCGACCCGTCCGAGACCTGCCAGGGACGCTGCGGGTCCGCGGGCGTGGGGCTGTGCTATTGCGACTCCGAGTGCGAGACGAACGGCGACTGCTGCCCGGACTTCGCCGAGTGCTGCCCCCAGTGCGTGGACCCCTGCGTGGGGAAGGAGTGCGGGGACGACGGGTGCGGAGGGACGTGCGGGTCGTGCGGGATCGGACCCCAGTGGTCGTGCGTGGCCGGGGAGTGCGTGTGCACCCCGTACTGCGCCGGGGCCGTGTGCGGCAAGGACGGGTGCGGTGGGTCGTGCGGGACGTGCCCCGCCGGTCAGGTCTGCGCCGGGGGCAAGTGCGTCACTCAGACGTGCACCCCGAACTGCACTGCGCGACAGTGCGGGGATGGGGGATGCCCGGACCAGCCGGACGCGTGCGGGGTGTGCCCAGCGGGCCAGACGTGCAGCATCTGGGGCCAGTGCCAGGGGTGCGTCCCCCAGTGCGACGCCAAGGATTGCGGGGACGACGGGTGTGAGGGGTCGTGCGGGACCTGTCCGGCGGGCAAGGTCTGCAACGCCTCGGGCCAGTGCGTGCCCGGACCGTGCGTCCCCGATTGCGCCGGGAAGCAGTGCGGGGACGACGGGTGCGAGGGCTCGTGCGGGTCGTGCGCGCCCGGGAAGACCTGCGACGCGACGGGGACGTGCGTGGCCGTGGCCCCGGACCCCGGCACGGAGGACACCGGAATCCCCGGCGACGGGCCGCAGTCCAGCGATGAGGCCAACGCGGCGGACGAGGCGGCTGGAACGGACGAGCACGCGATCCCCGATGAAAGCGGACCCGCCGACGCGGCCCCGATCCGGGACCCCGGCGCCGACACGTCCTGTCCCGCGGGGTACCGCTGGTCCTATGGGCGGTGCGTAGCGACCCCGGGGGGTGGGGGGGGCGGCACGACCGGCGGGGGGTGCCGGGCAGGGGCCGGCGCGCGGCCAGCCGCGCTTGCGCTCCTTGCGTGGCTCGCTGTCTGGGCCGCGCTCACTCGCCGGGCCCGGGGTTTTCGAGCGGGACGGTGAGCGTCGCGTCGAGCGCCAGGGTCTCGCGCCCCCCCCCACTCGCGCGACGGGAAGGACAGCGAGGCCACCACCAGCGTCTTGCGTGAGGGTCGCGGGCAGGGACGCGACCTCCAGGGTTTCCGGGAACGCCGCGAACTCGATCAGGTTTACGACTTCGTCCTGGTCCACGTCGTCCAGCCCGACCTTGCCCCACATCACAAGGTCCACCAGGAGGTCGCGCCGGGTCCGATTGCGGACCAGCGTTTCAAAGTAGTCCGAGACCTGGCCGAGCGGCAGGACCTGGCCTACCTCGGCCACCCGGTCCTCGCAGGGCGAGGCGGTCGCCGGAAACTCAAAGTCCACCAGGACCAGGAGGACTCGCTGGTTCCCGAGCGGCTAGCACCGAAGAGCCTTGACAGGCCCCGGAGCCGCTGGGAGAATCGGCTGCAAGGTGCTGAAACATCGGTCTGATGCGGTTTTACCCATGAAAGTTTCTATTGGTCACAACAGTCGCCAGGGAGACCTTTTTTCGAGCCCTGGCTCCGGTGGTGGGTGTCAGGCGCGAGACAACGAGGCGGGACGGCGCACGTCCCTGCGGAAACTCCTTGGGCAGGTCTTCACGCCGATTCGGGTCGCACAGCGGATGCTCGCGATGGTCCAGTGGCCCGAAGGAACCGGAACCCTGCTCGACCCGGCATGCGGGGACGGGGTGTTCCTCGAGGCCGCGGTACGCAAGGTCCTGGCAGCGGGACGTTCGCGGGAGCAGGTCGTCTCGATTCTGGAACAGCGTCTGGTCGGCTGGGACGTTGACGCCACGCATGTCCTCGCGTGCCAGGAACGGCTGCGAGGCGTACTGGAGGGTGTCGGTCTGCCCGAGGTCCGGCTGCGAGTCGAATGCCGGGACGCCCTGGTCGCGACTGCGGACATCCCCGTGGCCTGCGTGGTCGGAAACCCACCCTACCTCGAGGCCAAGAGGATGCCCGACAGCATGAAACGGGCGATTCGGGCGGCATTCTTGGAGGCGGCGGAAGGCGGATTCGACCTCTTTTGCGCGTTCGTGGCGCTGGCCTTGCGACTGACTCGTGATGGGGGCGAGATCTGCCTGGTCCTCCCGAACCGATTCCTGACAAGCACCTACGCAGCAAGGCTCCGGCGAACCCTCGCGCTCGAGACCCTGGCGGAGGTTTACGACCTCTCCACGGAGCGCATCTTCCCCGACGCCGCGGTCTATCCGATCATCGTTCACTCGAGGAGAGGCGCATCAGGGAATGCTGCGGGAGTCATGGGTCCGCATCCGGGCGCTCGGTGGTTTTGCGCCACGCCCGAAATGCCCAGGGGCTCGACAGATATCTGGTCTGTGACGCCGGCAGACCCCCGCGGCCTCCAGTTGATCCGGCGGCTCATGACCGACGAGTCCTTCGAGCGCCTCGACCGGGTCGCCGACGTCAGGTGGACCGTTTCGTTCCATCGGGCAGGCTTGAGGGACCTGTTCGTGACCCCGGAAAGACCCCGGTGGGCTTTCAGGCCACGACGATTCCTGGGAGGTGGGCGCTTTCACGGAAACCGCGAAGTCCTTCCCTTCCGGATCCGGTGGCATGGATGGTGGATCGACTACGACGAGGAACGGGCGGGACGCGAGGGCAACCCATTGCCACCGCTGGCCATGTTCGAGTCACCCAAGGTCGTGGTCTGCCAGAATGCACGGCGGTTGCGGGCGGCCGTGGACAGGGAGGGCTTCGTCCTGAAGGACACCTTTCTCGCAGTGATCCCGCACAGGCCTTTCGAATCGGCTGAAGCCCACGGCGAGCAGAATCATGGCCTGTTTGGTCCCTCGCCGGTGACGGACCGTGGCCCACCGGCGCCGAGCCCGGAATGGCTCTGCATGCTTCTTCAGTCCAACCTGATGCACTACCTGTACGAGCACCTTTTTGCGGGAACTCGAAAAAGGGGGGGCTATCTTCAGTACCTCCCAAGGTTCCTTTCGATCCTGCCCGTGGCGCGCTGTCCGGACGAGGAGGTGGCGGGCCATCTGGCCGCGCGCCTTTCGCAGGGCGAACCGGTCTGGAAGGAAGTAGAGGCCCTGGTCCTCGACGCATTCGAGGTGAGTCACCTGCAACGGAAGGCCCTGCAAGAGTTCCCGTTTCCTAGTCATGCGGAGGAGTGATTCGTGTACCCACATGGCGACAATCTTTTGCAGAAATGTAAGAAGAATTATAAAGGGCTCAAGAGTGAACTGAAGCAATGGTGGCGCAAGCACTACATGCCATGGAGGACCCAATCGGAAGGAGTGAACTGGGAACAACCGCGTTCCGCTGTGCGTTCTCTTGCGACCATGTTCCATGAGTACCTCGTTTCTCTCCGAAAAGAAATCGAAAAGGGTTCGTTGAAAAAGGTCACGACACAGTCGTTTCTCGAATCGACCGTCATGGAAGAATTCTGTTATTACTTGTTTCGTAATCTACAGACCGAGTTTGGAGGGCTTCCTGGTGCCGACACTCTCTTGTATTGCAACACCGGCATTTTTATCGGGCTCGCCCTGAAGCCGGACGGAAGCGTCGCAATCCAGACGAAGAACTCCGACTTCTGCATCGCCAGGGAGATCGAACTGGATATCAATGGCAAACGTCACGCGGTCCGCGTTCCCATCGTGACCGTGGAGTGCAAGACCTTGTACGTGGACAAGACGATGTTGTCGAGCCTGCTCTACAGCGCCCGGCTTGCGAAACAGGGCGTCGTGGGCGTGCGCGCGTACGTACTGGCGGAGACGAAGTCCTTCGAAATGAGCCTCCACGACTCACCAATCGATGAGATATTCGTTCTCAAAAAGAGCGTTGAGGAGCCCATCAGTCATGATGTCGTTCTCGATTTCTATCACGAAGTTCGGGAATCGGTGCGCTCCGGCCTGCTTGTCGCCGATCCGACCATCCCGGGTCGCGTGATTCGCCCGGGTTTCTCATTGACGAAGAGATAGAACGCCGCGAACCGGGAGCGCGCAGTTCCAACGATGGCGTGCTGTTCGTCGTTGTCCCTTCCGTCCCATGAGCCTGGTGTGGGCTTCACCCGCACGCCCGTTCCTGAAACCGTGCCGTTCACGTCCCGACCCCATCGTGGGGTCGAGCCGGGCGGCCCGACAACTCGGAGGCCACCCGGATGAGCAAGTCCCACTGGTTTCGAGCCGACCGCGGTGTGAGCGCCCGTCAAGGGCTGACATCCATCCCGAGACAAGACCGTTGCGTTGGCGAGCCCGGTCCTGGCGAGGTTGTGTGCTGGGGTGGCGCCTCGAAGTACGCGGGAAGGACGGTCCGCGCGCGATGTCGTGGACGTGAACGTGGACGTGGACGTGGACGACCTGGAAACGCCCGGTTTTGTTCGGACACGTCCACGTCCACGATCACGTGCACGTGGAAGGACGGTCACAGCGCGGTTTGCTCGTTTCCAGACGAACTGGATTTCAGGGCTCTCCTGTGCTACGGTTCGCCTTCTGCGGCACCATCCCGCCGCGGGCGGCTCGAAGGGGGGTAGGCTGGCATGGGGGGTGACCCGATTCGCTTCGCCATCGTGGGGTGCGGTCGTATCTCGGGATATCACGTGGAGGCCCTCGGGTCGCTGCCGGGCGCCCGGGTCGCGGCGGTCTGCGACATCGTGGAGGAGCGCGCCGTCACCCTGTCGCGCAAGGCGGGCGGCGTGCCCTGGTTCACGGACTACCGGCAGATGCTCGAGGCCGGGGGGTTCGAGGTCGTGTCGGTGTGCACGCCGTCGGGCCTGCACCCGGAGCACGGCATCCTCGCGGCCGAGGCGGGATACCACGTGGTCACCGAGAAGCCGATGGGCGTGACCCTGCCGCCCGTGGACCGCCTGATCGAGACGTGCGACCGCCTGTCCCGCAGATTATTCGTTGTGAAACAAAATCGCCTGAACCCGACGGTGCGCCTGCTGAAACAGGCCGTGGACAAGGGCCGGTTCGGACGCATCTGCTACGCCGAGGTGAACGTCTTCTGGACCCGCCCCCAGGACTACTACGACCAGGCCCCGTGGCGCGGGACGAGGGCCCTCGACGGCGGCGCGATCATGAACCAGGCCTCGCACTACGTGGACCTGGTGCAGTGGCTCGTGGGCGACGTGGAGGAGGTCGAGGCGTTCACCGCGACCCTGGAACGCCGGATCGAGACCGAGGACACGGGCGCCGCCGTGCTCCGGTTCCGCAACGGGGCGATCGGGACCTTGAACGTGACGATGCTCGTCTATCCGCGCAACCTGGAGGGGTCGGTCACCCTGCTCGGGACCCGCGGGACCGCGCGGGTCGGGGGGATCGCGCTGAACCGGATCGAGCACTGGGACTTCGACCGCTACGAGGACGAGGACCGCGGCGTCCTCGAGGCCGGCTACACGCCCCCGACGGTCTATGGCCACGGGCACCGCGGGTACTACGAGAACGTCCTGGAGGTCTTGCGGGGGGAGGCGGAACCCCAGACGGACGGGCGGTCCGGCCGGAAGTCGCTGGAGTTGATCCTCGCGATCTATCGGGCCGCGGAGGAGGGGAGGCGGGTGCGGCTGCCGCTGGACTGACGGGGTCCGCGCCCGGGCATGGTCGCGGAGGAGGCTGATGATGGACCTGCTGGACCGGATCCGCGAGAAGACGGCGGTGATCGGCGTGCTGGGGCTTGGCTATGTCGGCCTGCCCCTCGCGGTCGCGTTCGCGCGCAAGGGGTTTCGGGTCGTGGGTCTCGACACGGACGGCGCAAAGGTCGAGAGGCTGCGACAGGGGCGGACCTACATCCGCCACATCCCGGACGAGGTCGTCTCGGAACTGGCGGCCCGCGGATTCGAGCCCACCTCGGACTTCTCGCTGGCGCGGGAGTGCGACGCGATCCTGCTCTGCGTCCCCACCCCGCTCACGGCCCACCGCGAACCAGACATGACGTACATCGTCGGCTCGTGCGAGGCCATTGCCCTGCACCTTCGGCGCGGCCAGTTGATCGTCCTGGAGTCCACGACCTACCCGGGCACGACGGACGAGGTCATGCGGCCTATCCTGGAGCGCTCCGGGCTGATCGCCGGGAAGGACTTTTACGTCGGGTATTCGCCGGAGCGCGAGGACCCGAACAACCCAGACTACGACACGGTGACCATCCCCAAGGTCGTGGGGGCGGACGACCCGGAGGGGCTCGAGTTGCTGAAGGCCCTGTACGGGGCCGTGGTGGCGCGGGTGGTGCCCGTGTCCTCGACGCGCGTGGCCGAGGCGACAAAGATTCTTGAAAATACGTTCCGTGCAGTGAACATCGCTCTCGTCAACGAACTGAAGATGGTTTTCGGTCGCATGGGCATTGACATCTGGGAGGTCATCGAGGCCGCGGCAACCAAGCCATTCGGGTTCATGAAGTTCACGCCAGGGCCCGGGCTCGGGGGCCACTGCATCCCGATCGACCCGTTCTACCTGACCTGGAAGGCGCGCGAATACGACATGCCCACGCGGTTCATCGAGATGGCCGGGGAGGTGAACTCGGCCATGCCCCACTTCGTCGTGCAGCAGGTCCTCGAGGCGTTCTCCGCGCGGGGACGAGGGCTGCGCGGGGCGACGGTCCTGCTGGTCGGGCTCGCCTACAAGAAGAACGTGGACGACGCCCGCGAGTCCCCGTCGTTCCGGCTGATCGACCTGCTCGAGGCCCGGGGCGCGGCGGTGTCGTACCACGACCCGTTCATCCCCGTGATCCCGAGAACCCGCGATCACCCGCACCTGGCGGGCCGCGAGAGCGTCCCCCTGTCGCGCGCCGCGGAGTTCGATGCTGTCCTGATCGCGACCGACCACGACGGCATTGATTGGGCAAGGCTGCTCGAGGACGCGCGCCTGGTCGTGGACACTCGCGGCGTGTACCGGGGCTCACACGACAAGGTCGTGAAGGCCTAGAGAGAGTGTCTACGAAATGAAGCCCTACTTCGCACACCCGACCGCGATCCTGGACGGCGAGACCGAGGCCAATGGGTACTGCGACCCGAACATCGGGGAGGGGACCCGCATCTGGCACCACGCGCACGTGATGGCGGGCGCCCGCATCGGCCCGCGGTGCATCCTCGGGCAGAACGTGTTCGTCGGCGCGACCGCGATCCTTGGGGAGGGGTGCAAGGTCCAGAACAACGTCAACCTCTACGACGGCGTGGTCCTGGAAGACTTCGTGTTCTGCGGCCCCTCCATGACCTTCACGAACCTCTCGTCCCCCCTCCCGAGGGCCGCCATCCCGAGGCGCCACGCCTACCAGAAGACGGTGGTCCGGCGCCATGCCTCCATCGGGGCCGGGGCGGTCATCGTGTGCGGGCATGAACTGGGCGAGGCCTGCTTTGTGGCCGCCGGGGCCGTGGTGGTCCGCGACGTGCCCGCGCACGCCCTCGTCGCCGGCGTCCCCGCGCGCATCGTGGGCTGGGTGTGCCGGTGCGGGGCGCGCCTGCGCTTTGATGGCGACAGGGCGGAGTGCCGCGAGACCTACGAGGTCGAGGGCCGCGAAATCGTCTGCGGCCTGCGCTACCGTCGCGTGGGCCCGGAGCGGGTCGAGGTGCTCTGACAGCGGGCCCTACCGGTTCGCCCGGTACCATTCGATCGTCCGGCGGAGCCCCTCGCGAAAGCCCACGACGACCCGGTAGCCGAGCGCCGCGCGGATCGCGTCAATCGAGGCCTCCGTGCGCATCACGTCCCCCACCCGGGGCGGCGCGAAGACCGGTTCGGGGCGGGTGCCCGTCTCGTCCGCGATGACGGCCAGGAGCGTCAGGAGGTCGTACGCCTCCCCGGCCCCCACGTTGAACACAGCCCCGGCGGGGATTCCGGGGGTCTCCATGGCCAGGAGGTTCGCATGGACCACGTTGTCCACGTGCACGAAGTCCCGGGACTGCCGGCCCGTCCCGAACACGACCGGGGCCTCGCCCGCGAGCACCGCGGTGATGAACTTGGGGATGACCGCCGCGTAGTGGGAGCGCGGGTTCTGGCGGGGACCAAACACGTTGAAGTACCGCAGGGAAACGGTTGGAAGCCCGTACGCTTCGGCAAAGACACGCAGATAGAGTTCCCCGGCGACCTTGCTGGCCGCGTAGGGCGAGACCGGGGCCGGGAGGAGGGTCTCGGCCTGGGGCGTGACCTCCGTCTCCCCATAGGCGGCCGACGACGCCGCGAAGACCACACGCTTCACGCCCGCGTCCCGGGCCGCGATCAGGACGTTGAGAGTCCCGTGGACATTGACCGCCGTGGTCGTCTCCGGGTCGTCCACGGACAGCGGCACCGACGCGAGCGCGGCCTCGTGAAGGACGTAATCGCAACCGCGCGTCAGGGAGCGGACAAGGTCCAGGTCCCGGATGTCCCCGCGCACGAACTCGATGCGGTCCCGGACGCGAGCGAGGTTCTCTTCGCACCCCGAGAACAGGTTGTCCACGACCACCACCTCGTCCCCGCGCCGCACCAGCGCATCCACCAGGTGCGAACCGATGAATCCCGCCCCACCCGTCACGACGACTCTCGACACGTCTCCTCCCTCACGATCCGCTGCGGCCCGACCCACTCCCTCAGCCGCGCCGTCCCCTCCCGGTCCTCGCGCAGCCGCTCGACCTCCACGGGCCAGCGCCAGCGCCAGTTCACGTCGTTGACCACGCCCGGGACGTTGATGCGGTGCTCCGCGGGCGACCCCGGCAGCCGTCCAAGAGGGGCCAGCACGTCCTGCACCATCAGGATCAGGAAGACCGACCCCGCGCCCGAGAACCATCGCACGAACTCCGCGTGCAGGCCTGGGTCCAACCTCTCCGGAGCCCTCCCGGCGAACCCCGCGGCCTCGTAGAGCCGCTGCCGGTCCTCCGGGAAGGCCTCCCACCACCCCGCGAACGTCTCGGAATCGTGCGTCGAGAGCATCGCGACCGACAGCGGCGAGTAGTCCCTCGGCGCCACGAAGTGCCCGTCCCCGTCCCAGTCCCGCTCCCACCGCTGGATCTTGAGCCCGCAGATGCCCAGGTCCCGCAAGGTCTCGCGGCACACCGGCGGGATGGTCCCCAGGTCCTCGGCGAGCGGCAGCATCCCCGTGGCCCCGAGCATCGCCTCCAGGATTTCCCGCCCGTGCCGCCCCCACTCGCGCTCGTCCTCCGGCACGAAGCGGCCCCGCCGCCCGCCTCGCTCGCCCGCGGGGATCGTCCAGATCCGGAAGAACCCCACCACGTGGTCCATCCGGTACAGGTCGAAGTATCGTTCCGCCTGCCTCAGCCGGGCCCGCCACCACGCGAAACCTGTGTCCCGGTGCGCGGCCCACTCGTACGTCGGGAACCCCCAGTTCTGGCCATCCTCCGCGTACAGGTCCGGCGGCGCGCCTGCCGACGTGTCCAGCCGAAACAACTCCGGGTGCTCCCACACGTCCGCGCTGTCCCGCCCGACCAGGATCGGCACGTCCCCGACCAAGCGGACCCCCCTGGCCCTCGCGTGGGCCAGGGCCTCCCTCCACTGGCGGTCCAGCACCCACTGCGTGAAGCACACGCGCTCCAGGTCCTCCGCGTGTTCCCGCGCCACCCGCGCCCGCTCCGCCTCGCCGATCCGTCCCGCCCATTCCTCCCACGAACGGTGGCCCTCGGCCTCGCGGATGACCCGGAACAGGGCGTAGGGTTCCAGCCAGGGATTGTGCCCCCGGAATCGGTCCAGTTCCGCCCGGAGGTCCGGGCCGCGCGCCCGGGCCCAGGCCTCGGCCAGGATCGCCTCCTTCTCGCGGCGGACCGCCTCGAAATCCACCCGGGGAGCCCGGTTCAGGCGCGCGCCGGCCTCGCGCACCCGGTGCATCAGGGCCGGGTCGGACCGCACGGCCTCGACCCGGTCCAGGGCGACGTAGATCGGATCCAGCGCGAACGCCGAGATCGCCGCGTACGGCACGCACCCGGTCCCCATGTCGTTCACGGGAAGGACCTGGACGAGCGACGCGCCCGCCTCCGAGGCCCAGTCCACCAGGGCCTCAAGGTCCGCGACGTCCCCCACGCCGCAGTCCCGCTCGCTCCGGACCGAGGCCACGGGCGTGCACAGGCCGAAGCGCGGCCAAAATCCCACGCGCCTCCAGTGCGGTGCCGCGGCCCGGTCCGCCAGCCACTCGGGAAGGTCCGGTTCGAGGTCCATGCGATGCTCCGGAAGACGCGGTCCCCGGCGCGATTGCTTCGCTCGGCGATTCCGCGTCACGTCTCGCCCAGGCCCACGCCTACGCCCACGCCCACGAGAGCATTTCGCTCCACTGCGCCGTTGGTACTAGTTGACCAGCCGCTCTTCCTTGGGGTCCGCGGCCTCGCGCACCTCCCCGAAGCGCATCTCGTACTTGCGCAGGTTGTCCTGCAAGGCCCGGATGATCCGCTTCATGTGGCCGGGGCTCGTGATCACGCGGGCGTTGACCACGGCCTGGTTGGGGAAGACGTAGAGGAAGTCCATCACGAACTCCTCCCGCGTGTGCCCCACGATCATGTTGTTCGCGTACGCCCCCCCCTGCACATGTTCCGGCACCTTCACCGGCAGCCCGGGCTTTCCCGGGGGTCTGGTCGGCTCCGCCATGTGGCACCTCCCTTCCAGCGTGCAAGTATAGCCCCACGTGCGTCTTCGTGGACGCACACGTGGACGTGCACGTGATCGAATCGGGACCATCTGATTCGCCCACGCCCACCGGACGAGACCCAGGAGCGCGACGCCCATGACCCTTTTGCGGCGCCGCCCCGCCTGTGGTACGGTTGAGCGGTCGGCCCCGCGCCAGGAGCGGGGCCCGGGTGGCCGGGAGGTCTCGCCATGAAGGGGCTCTGGTCCATGCTGGTCGCCGCGGGTTTCATCGGCTGCGCGTCGTCGGGAGGCAGTGGCGGCTCCTCCTGCGCCCCCGGCGAGAACCGCTGCTTCGGCAACTATCTCGGGACGTGCGGGAACGACGGCGCCACCTGGACGCTCGGGTTCTGCGGGACCGAGCGGACGTGTTTCGAAGGCCAGTGCCGAACCCAGGTCTGCACCCCCGGCCGCACCACCTGCGAGGACCCGTGGAACGCGCTCGTGTGCGACGACGGCCTCGAGGCCCGCCCCTCCCCCTGCGGCCTGGGCGACCGCTGCTACGAGGCGGGCTGCCTCCCCGAGGAGTGCACCTCCGGCCAGATCCGGTGCCTCCACGACACCCGCCTGACCTGTGCGTACCCCGATGGCTGGGTCCCGGTCCCCTGCCCGGAGGGTGAGGCCTGCAAGGACGACCGGTGTGTCCCGAAGGTCTGCACCCCGCGCGAGGGCGTGTGCATCGCCCACCCGGACCACCCGGGGCGTCAGATCGGCCTCGTCTGCGAGCTCAACGGCACCGAGTGGGCCTCCCAGAACCCGTGTTCCGCTGACCAGGTCTGCCAGGAGGGCTTCTGCTTCCCGAAGACCCCCGTCCCGCCCCCGCCCACCGACACCGGACCCGCGGACACCGGCCTCGATCGCGGCCCGGAGTCTTTGGACCCCGGCCCTACCGAGGACCTCGCCCGGCCCGACGACCCGGGCCCGCGGGAGCTGGGACCCCAGGAAGACCTCACCCTGCCGCCGGACTCCAACCGCGCGACCATCAACGGGGTCCCGGTCGCGTTCACCGACTTCGTCAAGGCAACGATCATCACGGGCGAACTCATGGTGGCCCTGCATTCTCCACCCATGGACGGGGTCCCGTTCCCCGACCTGCAAGGCAGAAAGCAGATCCTGGAACTCCATTTGCCAGGGCTTACGCCGGGCGCTACCGGGACCTTCCGGTGCGAGGACGGCTCGGTGCGCCTCTGGTATCGCTTCGGGAAGTACGAGCAAGGTGGCGAGTGCAAGGACTACGACTACCACGCAACCCATTGCGTCGTGACCCTGACCGCCTTCCAGGCCGACGCGGGCGTGGTCTCGGGGACCTTCGACCAGGCCGCGCTCGAGGACTGCCTCCCGGGCGGGCCACCGGTGACAATCGTGGACGGACATTTTCACTACGAAAAATAGACCCGCGATGGCGGGGATGCCGCGAGGCTCGCCCATGGCCTACACCCTGCTGGTGAGCACGACCCCAGAGGAGCGCCGCGTGGCCCTGCTCGAAGGGGCGACCCTGCGCGAGTTCCACACCGAGTACCGCTACGACCGGGGCCTGGTCGGGAACATCTTCAAGGGCCGGGTGGTCCGGGTGATGCCAGGGATGGACGCCGCGTTCGTCGAGATCGGGGTGGGCCGCGCCGCCTTCCTTCAGACGGAAGACATCCCTGCGGTCAACGGGCCGGCCCGGGCCGAGTTGTCGCCGGCTGGAGGCGGTTTGAACGGTCAGGGCGGGCCGGGGACCGGCGGCTGGGACGACACCGAGGTCGAGGCCGTGACCGCGCCCGTACAGGGACCCGCGCCCCTCGCCGTGGGGCAGGATCTTCTGGTCCAGGTCCTGCGCCCCCCGACCCCGACCAAGGGCCCGCGGGTGACCACGCACATCTCGCTCGCCGGGCGGAACCTCGTGTTCCTGCCAGGCACCCCGGTCCTAGGCGTGTCGCGCCGCATCGAAGATCGCGCCGAACGCGCCCGTCTCAAGGCCGCGGTCGCTGCCCTTCTTCCTCCTGGCGCGGGTGCGGTCATCCGCACGGCCGCCCTCCATCGCCCCGACGCGGAACTCGCCGACGACCTCAAGTTCCTCGCGGCCCTGTGGAAGCGCATCGAGCAGTACGCCGAGGACGTGGAGGCCCCGGCCCTGGTGCACGAGGACCTCGACCTCCTCCTGCGCACGGCCCGCGACCTCCTGACCGAGGGGTGCGACCGGATGATCGTGGACACGGAGGCGGACTACGACCGCCTGCTCCAGTTCGTGGACTCGTTCATGCCCGAGATGACCGGGCTCGTGGAGTGGTATCGCGGCCCTGAGCCCCTGTTCGAGCGCCACGGGATCGAGCCCGCAATCTCGAGCCTCCTGGACCGCACGGTCTGGCTCAAGTCCGGGGGGTCCATCGTCATTGACCACGCCGAGGCTCTCACTGCCATCGACGTCAACACGGGCCGCTACACCGGCAAGGCGGACCCCGAGGAGACGGCGCTCAAGACCAACCTCGAGGCGGCCCACGAGATCGCCGATCAACTGCGCCTTCGCAACATCGGCGGACTCGTGGTGATTGACTTCATCGACATGCGGCTCCCCGAGAACCGGCAGAAGGTCTGCGATGCACTCCAGGCGAGCCTCGCGCGCGACAAGGCCGTGACGGACATGGTGCCGATGTCACCCCTGGGGCTCGTGGAGTTGTCTCGCCGGCGCGTGCGCGAGGGTCTCTTCGCGCACCTGACAGAGCCCTGCCCATACTGCGACGGGAGGGGCTGGATCCGGTCCGTGGAGCAGACGTGTGGAGAGATCCTGCGCAAGGTAACCCGCGAGGTCGCGTCGTCCGCGGTCCGGGGCATCCGCATCCAGGCCCACCCGCGCGTGATCGAGTGCCTGATTGACAACTACCGGCTGTCCCTCGCGGACCTCGAGACCGCGGCCCACAAGCCGATCCGCCTGGTGCGGCGGGACGATCTGCACCTCGAGGCCTACTCGATCCTGAGGGAATGAGTTTCCATGTGCCGGACGCAACGCGAGGGATGAAACGGTGGAATCGCTAGAGAGGGCTGGATGCGAGGAAGTGCCTGACGCGAGCAGGCGGTCGCGTCCCCAAGGGGCCGGGGACGCGAGTGGGACGCGCCCCTGGAATGGGGCGTATTTCTCGTTGGGAGACAATGGCAGGACGTGAGCGGACGCAGGACGTGAACGAGGGGAAAGGGAGCGACGCGGCCCTCCTCGACGAGTTCCTGACGTGGCACCGCGTCTCGCGCGGGGCCTCCCCGTACACCCTCAATGCCTACCGCGTGGATTGCGTCGAGTTCTTCGAGGTCCTGCGAGCAGCGGGGATGGACCCCCTGCGGCCGGATCGGCGCGGCGTCGAGGTGTTCTTTTCGGCCCTGTATCGGCGCCACGCACCCGCGACCATCAGCCGCAAACTCGCCGCGGTCCGCGGCCTGTTCCGGTTCCTGAAGCGCCGGGGCGCGGTCGAGGCCAACCCCTTCCAGGGCGTGCGGGGACCGAAACAGCCGCGCCGCCTCCCCGACTTCCTCCCGGTGGACGAGGCGTTCGTTCTGCTGGACGCACGGCACCCGGAGGACCCGATCGGCGTGCGGGACCGCGCGATCCTCGAGGTCCTGTACGGCGGGGGCCTGCGCGTCGCAGAACTGGTGGGACTTGACCTCCACCACGTGGACCTGGCCGCGGGCGAGGCCCGGGTCCTGGGGAAGGGCCGGAAGGAGCGCGTGGTCCCCCTGGGGTCCAAGGCCGTCTCGGCCTTGGGTACGTACCTGGCGGTCCGTCGGTCCCTGTGCCGGGGACCCGGTGATTCGAAGGCCCTGTTCCTGAACCGGCTCGGCGGGCGGCTATCCACGCGGAGCGTGGGGCGCCTGCTGGAGCGGGCGGTCCTGAGGTCAGGGCTGTCGCGGCGCGTGCACCCGCACACGCTTCGCCACTCGTACGCGACCCACATGCTGGACGGGGGGGCCGACCTGCGGGACATCCAGGAACTGCTGGGACACACGAGGCTCTCGACCACGCAGCGTTACACCCACGTCACCCTCGCCCGGCTCCGCGAGGTCTATGATCGGGCCCACCCGAGGGCGCACGGGTTGCGCAAGCGCTGCGGGCGTCGGGCAGGGCGCGGCGAGGATGTCCACGAGGAGACTCCGGACCACGAGGAGTGAGGCACGATGCACGACACACGGGCTTGTGAGATCCACGGGACGACCGTCCTCGCCGTGCGGCGCGACGGCCGCGTGGTCATGGCGGGCGACGGCCAGGTCAGCCACGGGAACACCATCGTCAAGAGCGGGGCCGCCAAGGTCCGCCGCATCCTGGACGGCCGCGTCCTGGCTGGGTTCGCTGGCTCGACCGCGGACGCCCTGACCCTGTTCGAGCGCTTCGAGGCCCGCCTGAAGGACCTCAACGGCAACCTCGCGAGGGCCAGCGTGGAACTCGCCAAGGAATGGCGGACCGACCGGGCCCTGAGGCGCCTGGACGCGCTGCTGCTCGTCGCGGACGCGTCCCGCACCTTCCTGATCACGGGGAGCGGGGACGTCATCGAGCCGGACCAGGGGGTCATTGCGATCGGGTCCGGGGGACCCTACGCCCTGGCCGCAGCACGGGCGCTCATGGCGCACACCTCCCTGGGCGCGGCCGACATCGCGCGTGAGGCCATGGCCATCGCCGCCTCCATCTGCGTCTTCACCAACGACCACATCACCATCGAGGAGATCGCATGACCGCGGACGGATGCTCGCTGACGCCCCGGGAGGTCGTGTCCGAACTGGACCGCTACATTGTCGGGCAGGACCAGGCGAAGCGCATGGTGGCCATCGCGCTGCGCAACCGCTGGCGCCGCCTGCGCGTGGAAGGCCCCCTGCGCGACGAGATCATTCCGAAGAACATCCTGATGATCGGGCCGACCGGGGTGGGCAAGACCGAGATCGCGCGCCGCCTCGCGGGCCTGGCGCGCGCCCCCTTCGTCAAGGTCGAGGCCTCCAAGTACACCGAGGTCGGCTACGTCGGGAGGGACGTGGAGGGGATGATCCGCGACCTGACCGAGATCGCGGTGAACATGGTCAAGGCCGAGGAGGCGGAGGCGGTCTCGGCCCAGGCCCGACGGCGAGCGGTGGAGCGCGTGGCCGAGGCCCTCGCGGCCCAGGACCCGGGGGTCGCCCAGGAGCCCCGCGACTCCCTGGTGCGGGCCATCGCGGCCGGGGAGCACAAGCAGCGCATGCTCCTCGTCGAGGTTTCCGAGAGCGCGACGCCTGTGGTGTCCGTGTTCTCGAACGCGGGGATGGAGGAGGTCGGGCTCCGGTTCCAGGACATGCTGGGGAACCTGTTGCCGCGAAAGTCCCGCCAGAGGCGCGTCACCGTGTCCGAGGCGCTCCGGGTCTTCGAGGAGGAGGAGCGCGACCGGCTGCTCGACCCGGACAAGGTCACCCGCATCGCCCTGGAGCGCGTGCAAAACAACGGGATCGTCTTCATTGACGAGATGGACAAGATCGCCGGCCGCGAGAGCGGTCGCGGGCCGGACGTGTCGCGGGAAGGGGTCCAGCGAGACCTCCTCCCCGTGGTCGAGGGTACCGCGGTCACGACCAAGCACGGGGTCGTACGCACGGACCACATCCTCTTCATCGCGGCCGGAGCCTTTCACGTCACGCGGGTGTCGGACCTGATCCCCGAACTCCAGGGGCGCTTTCCGATCCGCGTGGAACTCGCGAGCCTGACCCGGGACGACTTCGTCCGCATCCTGACCGAGCCGGACAACTCCCTCGTCAAGCAGTACCAGGCCCTGCTCGCGACGGACGGCGTGACCGTCACGTTCACCGACGACGGCATCGAGACCATCGCCTCGGTGGCGGCCGACCTGAACGCCCGCTTCGAGAATATCGGGGCGAGGCGCCTGCAGACCGTCCTCGAGAAGGTCCTGGAGGACATCTCGTTCCACGCCTCCGACCTTCCGGGCCAGACCATCCCCGTCACGGCGGCGTACGTGCGAGAGCGCCTGGGGGATATCCTGAAGGATGATGACTTGAGCCGATACATCCTGTAACGTGGACGTGGACGTGCTCGTGGAGGAACTGGAACTGCTCGGTCTTCTTCGGGTGCGTCCACGTCCACCGATCACGTGCACATCCACGCGAGAACGACCGCGACGCGAAACGCGCAGATCGTTCCTTTCTCGAACCCCACCCGACATGCTAGAATCCCCCTCACGATGGCGGGCGACATGCAGACATCCTCGCACCCCGACGCGCGGCTCGACGCGCTCGTCACCCGGCTGGTCCGCACCCTGCCCCGACCCGACGAGGTCGCGGCCCTCCGGGAGGCGATTGCGAAGGTGGGGGACAGCGACCCTCTCTTGCACGCGGTCTCGGAGTGCGTCGCCGTGCTGCGCGCGCAGGCGGCCCGGCTCACGCAGGCCGCCACCCCCCCCGCCACTGCCGAGGCCCCGGCCCGCCGCGGGACCGAGCCCCTCCCGGCCTTCGATTTCCACGAGAGGCCCACGATGGCCATCCCCGCGCTCGGGACCGCCGAATCGGGGGCGGCCGCGACCCGCCCCGTCCCGGTCCCGGTCGCGCCGAAGGTCCGCTGGAGCCCGTCCGAGCAGATGCTCTACGAGGACATCCTGACGCTGTTCGAACTCGGGGACCAGCCCGGCGCCATGATCTCCATCGAGCGGCTGCTGATGCTGTCTCCCAGGGCTCAGGAACTGGATGTATTTTTCGAGCGGAACGAATCCACCTTGAAACGAATATACGAGGAATATTTCGGGTCACTTGACCGCATCCCGGTCCCCTTGCGCAACGCGCACCCGATCAAGATCCCTACGTCCGACGCGGCCACGGTGATGGACATCCTGCGGCTCGTGGACGGCCAGCGGACCCTTCGCGACGTGATCCGGCTGTCGTCCCTCGGCGACCTGCGGGGACTGGTGTCCCTGGCGCACCTCGCGCGCTCGGGTTTCATCGAACTGGCGTGACTCCGCGCGTCAGCGCCCGCCCTTGTGGACCCGGAAGCGATAGACCTCGGTCTGGATCAAGAGATAGACCACGCGCCACGCCAGGTCCTGGGCCTCGGACTTCGGCGGAAGGTGCCCGAGGACCTCGGACAGCGAGGGGTGGGACTGGAGGAGGTGGACGACCCGCATCTCCCTCGGCAGGAGGTGGAACTCGGTCACCTGCACCCGGGGCGAGTCGGACCGGAGGAGGAGGTGGTCGCGCTTGTCGTCCAGGACCCGCCGGATAAGGTCCATCGGGATCACCGACCGCACGGCCTCGGCCAGGGCAGGCATCGGATCGAGGTCAAAGGCGACCTCGCTGGGCGTGGATTCCGCATGCTCGAACAGGCCGTACCAGCCGCGGTTCCACCGGAACAGGTCCAGGAACCGCTCGCGGAACTGCCACTCGAGCAGGTTGGCGAGGTCGTGCGCGGTCAAGAACCCCCTCGCCATGAGGGCGTCCCCCAGCCGGAATTTCTCGTCCCTGGTGGTCCGGATGGCCTCCTCGATCTGCTCGCGCGTCACGAGCCCCCGCCGGACGAGGAACTCCCCCAGGAGTTCCTGCCGCAGGTTCGACGAGATGTACCGGGGCCGCCCGTCCCGGAAAAAGACCTCCTTCTGGCTGGACCCGACCTTGAAGACCAGCACCCCGGACAGCCTCTTCTTCCGGGATACATCGAAGATTAGGTTCACCAGGTTCTCGGGCTGGATCGTCCCCTCGACCAGGACCTTGCGGCGCTCCACCGCCTCGCGGTCCACCCGGAACTGCTCTCGGACCGCCGCGATCTCGCGCAGTTTGACCCAGGGTCCTCCGTCCATGGAGCACAGTTCGTCCTCGCTGACCGCGTGGCTCTTGATCAGGCTCAGCAGGTTTGCGAAGGTGACCGGGCCGAATCGCCCGCCCTCGCCGTCCTGGAGGTAGAAGACGGACCGGGACGGGTCGAGCCGGGAGCTCGGCTTCGTGACCTCCAGGGCAAGTCGCCTTTCTTCCCCTGGAATGGCGCCCGCGACCTCGCCCCCCACGCCCGCGGAAACCCCCGCCTCTTCCGCCTCGGCGGGAAGGGCTCCGTTCTCCGCAAGCGGCTCCGTCGGAGGGGGTGTGACCCTGATCTGCCCGGTCCGGGTCAGGCGCACCTCCGAGAGTTCCTCGATATCGAGGGGGAGGATCTCGGCCTCCGCCTCCTCGGGAAAGAGGTCGTGCATCAGCGCAGCCAAGGAGTCCGACCCCACCCTCTTCCCCGTGCTGAAGAGGTGATCCTGGATCTCGGCCAGGAATCCCTGGGCGTTGACGTAGCGGCGTTCCGGCTCGCGCGCCAGGGCCTTGCGCAGGATCCCCTGCACCGGTTCCGGGATCTCCGGGTGGCGAGCGAGCCTCCGTTCCACGTCGGCGTCGCGGATGTTGATCAGGGTCTGGAGGTCGGTCCGCCCCAGGAACAGGCGTTTCAGCGTCAGGCACTCAAACAGGATGATGCCGAGCGAGAACAGGTCCGAGCGGTGGTCCAGGTCCCGGCCGACTACCTGCTCGGGGGACATGTAGCCGAGTTTCCCCTTGAGCATGGACGCGCCTGCCTCGCGGGACGTCGCGGCGCGGGCCACGCCGAAGTCCGTGACCTTCACCTCGCCGTCGTACGACACGAGGATGTTGCTGGGCGACACGTCCCGATGGATGATGCGCAACGGGTTCCCGTACGGGTCGCGCGCGTTGTAGGCGTACCACAGCGCCTTGCAGACCTCGCCCGCCACGTACAGGGCGATGGAGGTCGGGATCTGCCGCCCCAGCCGGTTCGCGCGGGCCATGACCTGCTGGAGGTCGCGGCCGTGGACGTACTCCATCGCGAGGTAGTACTGGCCCTCGACCTGGTCGAACTCGTGGATCGCGACGACGTTCGCATGTTGCAACGGGGCCGTGATCTTGGCCTCGTCCACGAACATCTTCACGAACGAAGGGTCCTTCGAATACGGCAAGAGGATGCGCTTGATCACGAGGACCTTGCGGAAGTCCTCGGCCCCCTGGACCACGGCCTTGAAGATCTCGGCCATCCCGCCCGAGCCGATCTTCTCGAGCAGCAGGTACTTGCCGAACTGCCGGGGTCGCCCGGAGGATTGCGGCGCTCTCTGGGACATCTCGTCTCCCGGACGGGGGTCCGCCCTGCCACCTCCCGATTCTCTTTGCCGCCCCGAGGATTGTCAAGGTTCGGCCCGGGACGTAGAATGCGTCCCGTCTCGTCGCGGACAGGGAGAGAAACCCGTGAAGTTCTTCATTGACAGCGCGCGGATCGAAGAGGTCCGGCAGGCCGTCGCCATGGGCGTGTGCGACGGCGTCACCACGAACCCGACCCTGCTGGCGCAGACCGGTCGCCCTTATGACGACGTGATCCGGGACCTCCTCGCCGTGGTCCCGGGCCCGGTCAGCCTCGAGGCCGTTTCCGAGGACGCGGACGGACTGTTCGAGGAGGCGCGGGCGCTTTCGGCCCGGAACCCCGAGAAGGTCGTGGTGAAGATCCCGATGACCCCGGCGGGCTTGGTCGCGGTCCGGCGCTGCGTCGAGGCGGGAATCCGCACGAACGTCACGCTCGTCTTCTCGGCGACCCAGGCCCTCCTGGCCGCCAAGGCCGGGGCCACCTACGTCAGCCCCTTCATCGGGCGCCTGGACGACGTGTCCTCGGACGGGATGGCCCTGATCGAGGAGATCCTGAACATCTACGATCAGTACGATTTCGATACCGAGGTGATCGTGGCGTCGGTGCGGCACCCGATGCACGTGCTCCGCGCGGCCATGCTGGGCGCGGACGTCGCGACCATCCCGTTCGGCGTGGTCCTGAAGTTGTTCGATCACCCCCTGACGGACGCCGGGATCCGCAAGTTCCTCGAGGATCACCGGCGAATCTCCAGGGGATGAGAGACATCAACCGGGAACGAGAAGCGGGGATGGTCCGGATATACGCGAGCAGGCGCTCGCGTCCCCACGGGGACCAGTCACCCGCCAGGGAAGCGATCCTGCGAAGGGGCTTCCCACCTTGAACCCGGAACCTTCAACCTTCACGGAGCACGGTGCAGGAGGATCTGGACCTTGCCCTCGGGGGTCGCGGCCTCGCTGGACTTGCGTCCGAGCACCACCCCGAGGGCCACGGCCCCGCCCACGACGGCGCCGATGGCGGTCCAGAACCACCACTTGGTCACGACCCCCGCCTCCTCGGGCTTCTTCGCCGTGTCCTTGAAGATCGGGGAGTTCGGGTCAATGATGTACTCCTCGCCCTCGCCCTCGGCGGGGACGCCCACCTCCCCGGCCGGCCCCGGCATCGCGACCGCCGGCGCGTCGAGAGGGGCCAGGGCCGCCTCCGCGGGCACGGCGATGCCCACCGCGTCTGCGAGAAGCGCCTGGGCCGCCTGAACGAGCGTGGCATCGCGCACGAGCGTCGCCAGGACCGGCTTCACACCGGACGGCCCGCGGTGGAACCCCGCGAGGGCGAACCCCCCGGGGGCCTGGGCCACCCGCAAAAACACCACGTCCGTCGCATCCGTGGCCGCTGCCAGGCCCGCCGCGGCGTCGTCCACGGGGCGTCCCTTGTCCATCGCCCGAAGCGCGACCTCGACGTTGGCCCTGATCCCCAGGGTGACCGACGTCGTCTTCAAGTCCGCATCAAGCCGGTCGTCCACGCCCCCCTTGACCGTCGCGAAGGTGGCAAAGACCTCGTGACCTTCGAGGTACGCGGTCACCAGGTGGTCTCCCGCGGTCAGGCCCGCGACCCTCACCGGGCTGAACCCGCGGAACTCGTAGTCCACATAGACCTCCGCGGCCGCCGGGGTGGTGGAGACCACGAGCGCGCCGTTCGGGAGGTCCTGGACTTCCCTCTGGACCTGCGAGAAGAGGTTGCGCGTGTCCAGGCTGTACGCGTACGAGGCGGCGTCCTGGTTCGGATAGACCGCGAGCGAACGGTGCATGGCCCGCCTCGCCTCGTCGGGCCGGTTGAGCCCCGCGAGGGCCACGCCCAGCCCCTTGTACACCCGCGCCACCAGGGCGCGGTCCGCGATCCCGAGCGCACCCCGAAGCCCCTGTTCGGCCTCGGTGAACGCCTGCAAGGCTTCCGCCCACCGGTTCGCGTCCAGGGCCTTCCGGCCGTCCTCCACGCCCGTCCGGACCCGGGCGAGGGCCCCGGGGTCCTCCGCCGGGGAGGTCGCCGCCCGCTCCACGCCCGCTGCCTGCAAGCGGTCCGCGAGCGTGCGGAACAGCCCCTTCAGGAGCAGGGCCGCGGTCTGGTCGGACTTCGATTTCGGGACCACGAACAGGGCGAGGCGGCGGGGACCCTGGGCCTCCTGGGCCCACGCGACCCCTCGGGCCACCCCGACGAGGTCGCCCCCGATCAGGCTCGCGACCAGCGCCAGACAGACCCCTGGAAACCATTTCTTCCGAAGCAGGGAAGGCCTCATCGAGTCCTCCATGTCCTGGTCGCTCCCGCGAAGCCGTGGATGCCCCGGCCCCTACGGTGCCAACTGCACCGTCGGGGGCACATAGACCTCAAGCAGGGCGCCCTGGTCGCCGTTGAGCGCCCCCGAGGCCGTCTCCATGCCTCCCACCAGCAGGACCGTGTCGTCGTCCAGGCGGACGGCCCCGTGGCCGGCCCGGTCCGCGAAGACCGCCTCCCCGGCCGATGGCTGCCAGAAGGCCCCGTCGAGGGGAGACCCCGTGGTCAGCGCCGCGTCGTACCGGGCCACGTCAAAGAAGCAGGTCATCCCGCCCGGGTCCTGCGCCGCCGCGGTGAACCCGCCAAGCAGGGTGACGCGCCCGGGTCGCTCCGTGTCGGCTGCCGCGTGGAAGAAGCGCTTCGCGCACGGGGTCTCCACCGCGCGCGTCTCGGCTAATGACACGCGGTTGTCCTGGCGGCTCAGCGTCACGACGGTCGCGGTCGATCCCACAGCGAATCGGTACGTGTCCTGGATCTTCTCCCCGGTCACACCCCCTGCGGCCAGAAAGCGCATCTCATCGGCACCACCGGCCCCGGTGAGCGGCGACAGCGTGGCCAGGAACGGCAGTTTCGCAATGCTCCCCTTGCCCAGTGCCACGAAGGAGCCGGCGACCTCCTTGGAAGACGGTTCCGTATAGACCTCGACGACCGCCCCGCTGTCCATGGTCCCCCCGAAGAACACGGCCCGCACCCGGCCGTCCACCTCGTCGAGCGGCGCGACCGCCGGGGCGAAGTGCTCCGCATTCATCAGGTCGCTCGCGGCCCCGCGGTCCACAATCCCTGTCTTCGGGTCCCACAGGTCCGCCCGGCGGGGGTCTCCGGCCGCGCCCCCCGCGGACCCGGGCCAGGCGCCAGACCCGGCCACGAGGACCGAGTTCTCGCCGAGCAGCAGCGTGGCCGGCCAGACCCGAGCCATCGTCATCTCGCGAACCTGGCCCTCCGAGACCGCCTCGAACGACAGCGTCTTCACGTCGAAGACCTCGTAGGTGGCCAGCGCCTCGGCCGGGTCCACGAACATCTCGAAGTCGCCCCGGACCTTGATGGCCATCTTCGATGCGCCCCCGAAAATCAGGACCTTCGCATCTTCGAGGGGGACGAAGACCGCGCCCGCGGCCGCACGGCCGTCGTTCATCGCGGTTGCGGTCTGGGTGAGGGTCCCCTTGCGGGTGTCATAGACGAAGGCGAGTTTCGACGCCGCATCCAGGACGTACTTGTCGCTCCCGGCCCCGGTCGGGGTGGCGCGCTGGAACCCGCCCGCGATCAGGACCCGTCCGTCGCCGAGGTCCACGACCGCCGGGAACATGCGCTCCGTGAGGTTGGCGTGCGGCGTGATGCAGGTGAAGCCCTTGTATCGGGCCAGCACCATTTCGAGCGGAGGGTTGTCGCTCCCCTGCTGCACGTCCACGTTCCGGCGGCGCGCGTACCAGGACGGCGTGGTCCCGTCGTAGCGCCCGAACCCCTGGAGCGTCACGGTGTAGTCGTTGCCCACGGGGACCATCAGGGAGACCGCGGTTGTACCTGACCCGACCGCGAACTCCTTCGAGGCCACGACCGCAAGGTCGTCGTCGCGTCCGGTCACCTGGATCAGGACCCTCGCGAGGTCGTCGAACGGATTGCCCCCGCCCCCCGGGCAGGAGCCCTGCTGGGCCGACACCACGAACCCCAGCGTGCCGCCCTCGGCGTCCTCCCCCGGCGCGACCGGGAAGGCCGGGCCGTGGTCGCAGGCCGCTAGGACGAGGATCCATGCCGAGCAGAGGACCAACCGTCTCTTCATCGTAAGGTCTCCCGGAGCCAAGCCATCCGCCTGACCGTTCCGTGCGAGGATAGTGGACCCCCAGGCCTGAAGTCAAGGTCCCAGACACACCTTCCGGATGGCGATGTCGTCCACCACCACCCCGAACCCGTCGTTGAGCACGTGGTCCACAGAATCGAACGAGAACCGCAGTTTGATGGCCTTGCCCTTGAAGGCAGACAGGTCAATGGCGGTCGCCTCGAACCAGGTCTTGTACGCGAGTTCTGGCACGTTGGCCTTGGTGAACACTACGGTGGAGTGGTCCCCGTCCACGACCTCGACCTTGAACTGGTCGAACAGCGGGTTCTTGTCCACGTCGAGGTACAGGAAGAACGACAGGTGCAGTTTCCCCTCGGGCGGCAACTGCGGCAGGGTGACGGCCGGGGACAGGGCGCTCCCCTTGGCCACCCCGCCGTTGTCGAAGTTCGTCCCGTTTCCGAAATAGAGGGCGTTCGGCGGGGAGTGGACCTCTGCGGTCGTCGTCTGCCACTTCACGTCGGAGCCGTCGTCGACTACCTGGAATCCCTCCAGAGGGATCGCATCGAAGTCGTAGGTCTTCACCGTCTCGGGGGCACAGCATCCCGGCCCCTCGACGAACTCGTTGGCGCACTGGTGCGAGACGCAGCCATCCGCAGTGCACGGGTCGCCGTCGTCGCAGTCCTGCTGCGTCGCGCAGCACTCGGGCGGCACACCCACCTGAACGACGTCGCAGACATTGTCCACACAGTCCCCGGTGCGGCAGACCCCGTCCACCCCGCAGTCGTGGGCCGCCATGCAGTTCCTGCGCGGGGGACACCCCTCGCCCGCGGTGGACCATTCGACCTTGACGTCGTCCAGATAGACACCCTCGTACTGGTTGTTGACTTCGTCCGACGTGTCGAACTTGAAGCGCAGCCACACGACCTTCCCGGCAAAGTCGGAGAGGTCCACGCCCACGGGCACGAACTCCCCGTTTGTGGTCCCGAGCACGTTGTGCGACGACCAGACGGTCGTCTTCTTCTCCAGGGAGGGATTGCCGAGGTCCTCGACCACCACGACCTCGAAGAAGTCGATCCCGAGCGGGTTGTAGTATTCCTCGGGGAGCGTGTCGTCGAACTCCGTGGACAGGAAGAGGTTGAACGTCAGGAAGACCCACCCGTTTGACGGCAGGTCGAGGGCTGGACTCGTGGCCTCTCCGAAGTTGAACTGACCCGGGGTGTCGTAGGTCTTCGCGACCGTATCGCCGTAGTACAGAGAGTAGCCCCCGGACGTATGCCGCGCCCCGGAGACCTGCCACTTGACCTTGGCCTGGCCCTGGTATGAATAGACCTGGAAGCCCTGGAGCGAGCCGTCGTCAAAGTCCGCCGAGAACAGGCTCTCCGTCTTGCAGCAATCGGGTAGGGTCTCGTACACGCAGTGCCCCGCCACGCACGTTGCCTGCTCGCACTCCTTGGCGTCCGGGCAGTCCTGCGCCACGGTGGCCGCCGTGCACTCGGGTTTGACGCACGTCGGGATGACCGCGTGCGCGCAGTACCCGTTCGGGACCGCGTTCGTGAACACCGAGCACGCGTCGTCCGTGCACACGTCCCCGTCGTCCCCGCACGAGTCCCCCTCCTGGCAGGTCTGGGGTGCGGCCATCGAGAAGACGCGGACCTCGTCGAGATAGACCCCCTCGAAGTTGTTCTCGTTCCCGTCGAGGGTGTCGAAGGTGAATCGCAACTGGACCTCCTGGCCCGTGAACTGGTTCAGGTTCGCGGCCACGAACGCGAACGCGCCGTTCGTGGTCTTGCCGATGTCCACGGAGGTGAAGAGCATCGTCGTGTTCTCGCCCGCGACCCCCATGACCCTGAACTGGTCCGGTTGCTCCGGCAGCGCCGGGATCAAGGGCTCCGAGTCGAGCCACAGATAGAAGGTGACGACCTTGGTGCCCTGCGTGGGTGGGATTGCGATCACCGGGGTCATGATGGAGACGCGGACGAGGCTCGCCGGGGTTCCCCCCTCGAGGGGCTTGCAGTTGTCGTCCAGTTCCCCGTTGTAGTACGTGTGACACTTCGGGTTCCCCAGGTACAGGCTGTGGTCGCCGAAGGCCTTGCGACGGTCGTCCACGTTCCACGTGACGAAGTCGTCCGGCTGGGTGTCGTCCACGGTCCAGCCCTCGGGCAGGCCGTCCTCGAACCCCTCGGACAGGAAAAGCATGTCCAGGGCACATGTCGTGTCCCAGTCGAACCCGCACTCGCCCGTGGCCTGGTTGCACTTCGGCTTCTGGCACGGCCCGACCGGGTGGTCCTTGCACTCCTCGTCCGATTGGCAGACGAAGGGGATGTCCGCGTCCGTGGCGGTGTCCGGGACATCGGGGACGTCGGGCGGCGGTGGCACGTCCGGAACGTCCACCAGGTCGGGCAACGCAGGCACGTCGTCACCCGGCACGTCCGCGGCATCCACGGTGTCGGCCGGCGTCGGTGCTCCTCCCCCTGCGCATCCCAGCGCGGGCGCGGCCCCTGCGAGGATCACTAGCGTCCCCACCCATCGAACCGTCGTCCATCGACGCTCCATGGTCCACCCCCCGGCGTTTGTGGCATTCGAACAATCAGGAATCTAGCACAACGGGAATTCGCAAGGTACCCGATCCTACGGTCCCTCATGCCCACCCACCCCCGGCCGTCTGCCCGGGGTCGAGTCGTCACCGGCCTTTCAGGCGTTCGATCTCCTTGCGAGCCGCCTCCACGAACGGGCGCTCGTTCGGGTCCCCGGACGCGGCCCGGACGTAGTCCTCCCAGGTCTTGAGGGCCTCGTCGTTCTGCCGGAGCGCGCTCAGGGCCGCCCCGAGGTTGAACAGCGCCTCCCCGTAGTCCGGCCGGACCTCCAGCGCCGCCCGGTAGGCCGTGACCTCGGCCTCGCGCTCCCCGAGGCGGTGAAGGGCGACCCCCTTGTTGTACGCCGCCCGGTAGTGCTTGGGGTTCCGCGCCAGGGCCTCGTCGCAGGCACGCACGGCCTCCCGCAGCCTCGGCTGCTCCCGCTCCGATGAGGTCTCCTTCTCGGCGGCCTTCATCTGGGCGATCGCCAGGTTGAACCACGGGTCTGCCGACGTTGGGTCCGCCTCGGCCGCCTTGCGGAACGCGGCCACGGCCCCCTCCAGGTCCCCCGTCTCCATGCGCAGGACCCCGAGGTTGTTCCAGGCATCCGACGCACCCGGATCCAGAGTCACCGCCTTGTCGAGAACCTCGGTCGCCTGTTTCCGCTGGCCGAGGTCGCGCAGGGCGAGCCCGAGGTTGTGCAGGGCGTTCACGTAGTTCGGGTCGAGTTCCAGCGCCTTCCGGTACGCCTCGACCTCCTTCGCGAACAGCCGCTTCCGGCCGTAAGCGATCCCGAGGTTGTACCAGCCCTCCTTCGCGTCCGGCTTCAGGGCCACCCCCTTCTCGAACGACTGGATCGCCTGGTCCACCTGGCCGGTCGCCAGTTGCTGCGCCCCGGTCCGGAACAGGTCCACAGCCTCGACCTGGGCCAGGGCCGTCCCAGAAAGCAGCGCCCCCAGTGCCCCCAGCAGGGTCGTCTTCTCGATGCGCATCGTCCGTTCCCGTCTTGTCTAGAACCGGATGATCACGGCCCCGTTGCCGTCCCGGGGGAGGCCCGGGGCCTTCTCTTTCGGCCGGGTCAAGAGCACGGTGGCCGTCACGCCGCCCAGCACCACCGCGCCCACCGCGGTCCAGAACCACCAGCGCGACCAGATCCCCCCTGAACCGCGCGCCCGAAACGTGGCCGCGCCGGATTCCCGGACCTCCGCCCGCTCCTCGACCACGGCCAAGGCCGCGTTCGCCAGGGCCTCGGCGGCGCCGGCTCCCAGGACCGACACGACGCCTTCGCGGGGCTCCGACCCCTCGAAGACCCGTTGCATGGTTGCGAGGTCCCACAGGGTGGCCCGCGCGGACATCCCCCGCGCGGACTCGTCCACGCGGATCACCAGCGCCAAATCCGCCAGGAACAGGGCCTTGATGTCCTCGATGGCGGCGGCCTCTCCCGCCTCGTGGGAGGCGAGTTTCCGCATCGCCATGTCAAACAGGGGCTTGCGCCGCGCTTCCTCGAGCGCGCCCTCGTCCGCGGACACCGCCGCGGTCCCCCCGGCTGGCACGTCCACGCGGACCGTCCTGCGGACGTATCCGGGCCTGCGCAGGACCACGAAGTGCGGCCCCGCGGGGACATCGGGCACGTCAAGCGGCGTCACCCCCAGAAACCGCCTGCCGTCCAGGTGGACTTCCACACCCTGCGGTCTCGAGTCCACGATCAGCGCTCCCAAGGCGCTCCCCCCCGCCTCGGCCCTGGCCTTCTGGAACGCCCGCGCGACCTCGGGAAGCGTCGAGTAGTCGTCCGGGTCCACGTCGGGCTTCAGGGTCAATGCGGTCCGGAAGGCATCTTCGGCCGCACCGGGGTTGGACAGGGCGGCCTCGCACGCGCCCAGATACATCAGGGCCTCGACAAACGGTCCCTCGTAGGACAGGTACGCGAACCCGTCCGTGTAGGCGGCCACGGCCTCCGCGAGGAGGGGCCGGGCCTCCGCCAGCCGCATCGAGAGGAACTCCCGCGTCCCGGCGTCCGCCGAATCGCGCGCGGTCTCGAGCCTGGCCTGGCCCTCGCCCATCCCGGCCTCGAGGAAGTCCACCACGTCCACGGTCCGGAAGCACCCGTGCCGGGCCAGGGCCGAGCCGAGGGCGTGTTCGAACTCCGCGGCGTTCCGGGTGGCGGACCCGACCCTCACGACCACGATGCTCCTCGGCCGACACGCCTCGCCCGCACCGCCCGGACCGCTGGCCCCCTGGGCCGCGGCGAACGGGGTCTCGACCAGGAGCAGCGCGGCCAGGATCACGGCGGTCACGCGCGCTCGCGACCCTGCGATGGTTTTCTGGAGACGCATCGAGACTGTCTTCTAACACATCCGGGAACCGGGGTCCACATCGAGGTCGCGCGCGGGCACCGTGGCGCCGACTCCGAGGAAGCCCGGCGCGTATCGCGGCGCGAGGGCGTCGAGCAGGGCCAGGACCCGCGAGACCCGGTCGCGGACCAGGGCCGGGTCGAGACCGGGGACGCGGGCGACCCGCGCGGAGAATCGGCGCGACACGATTCCGCCCCTTCTCATGCGACCGCGAGGACCGACCCGGACGAGGCAGGTCTCCCCGTGGATGTTCAGGCGGAGGGTCGCGAGCCCGTCCCCCTCGAGGGTCACGTCCTCGACCCGGGCGTCGGGAAGGGCCGCCGGCCATCGGCTCGCGACCTCGCCCAGGAGCCACAGGAGGCGCTCGCGCACAGGGGGGCCCGCGCGGCCCGACCGCGTCAGGCGCACCAGGGTCTCGCGGGCAAGGGCGTCGCGGTCGTGCGGCGGAGGAAGGCCTGCCATGACTTCCAGGAGTTGCTCTGCGAAATCGAGTGGTTCGACTGTCCCTGCGCCCTCGGAGCGTACCCAGTCGCGGATGCGTCCATACAGGGTGTCTCCATCGAAGACCCGGTCGGGGAAGTCGCGTTCGACCGCCGCGCACAGGCGGACCAGGATCGCGTGGAAGGTGGCGACGCGCGCGTCCAGGAACCTCCACGCGGCCTGGCCCTCGCGAAACGTCCCGACCACCGAGGTCGCGTACCGCAAGGCCGCGTCCTCCCAGTCCGCGACCACGATGTCCCCGTCGCGCCTCGCCAGCGCGGTGATCGGGGCGTCCCGGTCCAGTTCCAGGGTCGAGTAGAGCCACCGCCCGCGGGAAGGCAGCCCCCACCGCCGGGCCTCGGACAGCGTCGCCCGTACCTCCTCCAGGGTGGTCCACGGCGTGAAGGTGATGAACGCGAGCGGCTGGGTGCACCGGAAGGTCTTGGGCCAGCGCCGTTCCAGGTCCCGGATCAGCGCCAGCACCGCCTCGATCTGGCTCCGCGAGATCCCCTTGTTGAAGCGCGCCTGCTGGGCCTCCGAGAAGGATTCGGCCCCGATGCGGAAGAGCCGGAGCGTGTGTCCAGCCCCGGCGAGGAGTTCGAGCGCGGTCTCCAATCGGCTTCGGGCCCTCAGGACATGATCGACCCGTGGCGAGAAGTAAAATGTTGATGGCGGTAGTTTCAGAGTGCAGACCATTTTCGCGAACTCGTCCACCCGCCGGAACAGCCGGATATCGTGGATGTCGTAGTGGCCCAGGTCCCTCGGGACCCGCTTCCCCTCGCGGACGAGGGTCTCGAACTGCCGGGCGGCCTGTCGGACCGGGTCCCCGGCGGGCCGGGTGACGGCGGGGGAGCGCACGGGACAGAAGGCGCACCCGTGGTCCCGGCTGCACCCGGACAGGTCCAGGTCCCGATAGGCATCGCTGGCACGGACCCGGCGGCGGTAGTCGCAGAAGACACCACCGACGATGCGGATCATCGGTTGAAGCCGCGTCGCGGCCTCGTTGAACATCTCGGCGTCATAGCGCGGAGCGGCCATGTCCGCGACCCGGTGGCCGCGGGCTCCCCTCCGATCCGGGCGAAGGGGGACCCCGAGCCAGCGGGCGAACCACCGCTCGCGTTGCAGGACGTCGATCGCCGCGTAGGCACGGTCACGCTTCCAGGCATCGGTCGCCACGTCCAGGCACTCCTCGAGGACCTCAACGTAGGCAGGGCACGTCCGCGCGATCGAGGAGACGGCCGCGAGCGAGACCCCGGGCACACTGGCGCGCAGCGCACGGTCCAGCGACTCGCGGGGCATCTCGTTGGTCAGGACGTGGGTCGGCCGTCCCCGCTCCACTTCCCGGACGAGCGAGGCCTCGTCCTCCGGGTCGAGGCCCACGACCGCGCCGTACTGCCCCGCGCCGTCGCCGGAGACCTCGTGCCGCCCCCCGACGCACAGCCACCTCGTCTCGACCCCGTGGTCTTCCGCCCACCCCTTCCAGAAGGGGAACAGCATGGCCCGGTCGGTGCGCTGCCGGAGCGAGGTGACGAACTCGATGAACCACAGGCGGGTCGTGTTCACATCGGGTCCATCCCGCAAAGACGACATCCTCCTTGAGTATCAGGAGCGGTTTCCATCGCTGTCAACCAACCGAGCAATCCGCGCTGTTGGGCGGATTGCGACCATCCGCAGCGCGGCCGGCGTGGGGGGTGAACTGGCACGAGAAATCCAGGATTTCGAGTGCCAGGAGGGGGCGTGCGACGCCCCCCTCGAATGGTGTCCGGTCTCTTTGCAGATGCCGAGAATGAACACTTCCTGGGGTAAGTCCAGTTCCGAACCCCCTTGAAGACCGCATCAATGCTGCATCTGCCGACATCGCGGATCGCTCAACCAAGCAGAGACTCCCAGGGCCATCGTATCTCGAAGTCGTTGGAATCCCTCGTGGACGTGGACCCACACGTGATCGTTGACGTGGACGTGGACGGACCCTTCCACTCAGGCGGCTCCTCGGCGGCGACGGTAACGTCCACGTCCACGTGCACGTCCACGGGGCTCCAGGAAGAGGTGATAGCCCTGCAAAGACCCCCGAGGCGAGTATCGCTGGCCCCGAGGGAATCCGCATGATCCGCATGGTATCCTGCCCAGGGGATTTCGACCGGGCGCGCATGGGCGGGTTCGGAGACATCCGGGACCTCTTCGCGGTCGAGGGCTTCGAGCCAGACACCTGGCAGGTGCGAGAGGGGGCCCTGGAGGTCTCGGGGACCGTGCCCCTGGGGTCGGACGCGAGGCACAGGATGCTCGTGGTGGCCCAGCTCGCGAACCCGACCGATTCAGGCGGACTGGTGTTCGGAACCGGCTGGGTGCGTCCCGGTCCCACGCCGGACCGGGAGGAGCAGTTCGCGCGCGTCCGCCGGTCCGTACTGGAACGCATCGCCGGCCGGGAATCGGAGATCCGACGGTGGTGGACCCTCCGTACCGGCGCGCGCGATTCGGTGGCCACGGAGTTCCCGAGGGAGAAGATCGCCCACCCCGTTCCCGCGGGCCTGATCGAGCGGGTCGCGGACCCCGCCACCCGGGACGTCCGGTTGAGCCTCTACCTGCGGGCCCCCTGCTTGCAGCAGTGCCGATTTTGCCCCCCCGCCACCCGGACCACGGCGGGTCCGCCTGAATGGGAATCGGACCTGGCCTTCGTACAACGACTGGCCGATCAGGTCCTGAGACCTGCGAGGCTCCGGGGGCTTCCCGCGACGGTGACCCTGAAGGCCGACGACCTCCTCGGTCACGGACGTCTCCCGGAGATCCTGGAAATCATCCATGCCGAGGCCGGATGCCCCATCCACCTCGTGACCCCGGTCAACCGGATCCGAGACGCGTCCGAAGCGCTGCGGGTGACCCGTCTGCCGGGCGTCGAATCGGTCGCGTTCACCCTGTTCGCGGCCTCTGCCGCGGTCCACGACGAGGTCGCGGGCAGGCCGGGGGCATTTCGCGAGACGGTCCGGGCCGCAAGGTGGCTGACGCGCGTGGGCCTGATCGAGGTGAGGCTGCGGTTCGTGGTCACCCGGCAAGGGCTGAGCGACCTGCCCGCGGTCATGGACACCGCATCGGCTTTGGGCGCGTCGTTCACCGTGGCCGGGCTCGTGGCGGACACCCCCGAGCACCTGGGCTCGCTCGCAGGCCTGATGCCGAGGGTGGACGCGGTGCGCCGGGTCCTTCAGGCCAGGACCCCGGCCATCCTCGCTGCGGCCCGGGCAGGCGCCCCGGTCGAGATCGTGGACCTCCCCCTGTGCGCCCTCCCTCCCTCGCTGCGGCCGCAGGCCCGTTCCAGGCGGTCCCGGGACCGGGTCCTCGTGGGCTACGCGACCGCCGGCACCTGCCTGCGCTGTCGAGGTCGAGGCGAGTGCCTCGGGGTCCCGAGACCCTACCTGGAGGACTTCGGGGAGGCCGGGCTCGAGGCGATCTGACCCACGCACTCGATGGAGACCTCGTCCACGACCCAGCCGCGGAAGGCGTTGAAGAAGACGTCGCCGGTCCGGAATCGGAAGCGGACGCGCGCGGGACCCCCCGCGAAGGCGTCGAGCGGCACCACGGTCCGGTGCCAGGACGGGGGCATGCCGACGCCGTTGACGGTGTATGGAAGCACCGGGTTCGCGCCCGGGGGCACGACCGGGGGGTTCAGGCGGGCCACCTCGGTCCATGTCTCGCCGTCCGCCGTGACCTCGACCGTCGAGAGGTCGTACCCGGCCGGGTGCTGGCTCTCGATCTCCCACCAGGACCAGAAATAGAGGGTCGCCGAGGCCGCGCCCGTCAGGTCCAGCCAGGGCGACACGAGCGCGCCCTCGTGCGGTTGCGTCGAGGTCCCGCCGCCTGCGACCTGGTGGTCGTCCGGGGTCCCGAGGTAGGAACCGTCCTCGTCCCGCCCGTACCAGAAGGCATGGGTCCCGTCCTTGGGCTTCGTCAGGGTGGCAGGGCCGGTCAGGACCACGTAGTCGTACGGGGGTGCGGCCCAGACGTCCACGAGGTCCTGGCCCGCGTGGATCCGGTGCCACAGGCCCGTGGCCTCCCAGCCGGGATTCTCTTCCGTCTGGCCCGCCCGCCC
>FWPU01003243.1_pt1 | contig 41705 bp, 29 predicted proteins | sample 2228361 | NCBI WGS metagenome assembly FWPU01 (sample SAMEA103939777, study PRJEB20133) | metagenome | reverse complement strand
TAGGCTCACCTCCTTGTGAGAATGCCTTTTCAGGTGAGCCTACTGCTTTTTCTCCTACCGGCAATTACCCGACGCATCCGACCGCCACGTGATGGTTGCAGAGACGCTCCGACATGGGTACACTTGAGTGCTTGCGCTTGACGCACGAGTCCCCGATTTGTTAGAGTTTCGCTCGGCTAGACAGCGCTACCCCTTTGTCGATTCCCCAAACTGGCTTGCTCATTGGGGCGCTTTGCCATTTTCAGGGCCCGGAATCTTAGTCGCCTGCGAACAGGAGCGCGCGCATGACTGTCTCTACGGACATCGTCAGCATCCGAACGTCTGTCCCGTCGGTGAAGAAATCCTACGGCAAGCTTCCTGAAGTCCTCGACATTCCGAACCTGATTGACATCCAGCTCCGCTCGTTCGAGTGGTTCAAGAACGAGGGCTTGCGCGAGCTGTTCGATGAGATCTCTCCCATCCAGGACTTCACCGGCTCGCGCATGGAGCTTCGCTTCAAGGAGTACAGCTTCGGCGAGCCGAAGTACTCGCAGGCCGAGTGCCGCGAGCGGGACATGACGTATGCCGCGCCCTTGAAGGTCAAGGTCGAGCTCCTCATCAAGGAGACGGGGGAAGTCAAAGAGCAGGAGCTCTTCATGGGCGACTTCCCTCTCATGACCGAGTACGGGACGTTCATCATCAATGGCGCCGAGCGCGTCGTCGTCTCCCAGCTCGTGCGATCCCCTGGCGTGTACCTGACGCTGCAGACCGATCCGACCAGCGGCCGCCAGCTCTGCTTCGCCAAGCTCATCCCGAGCCGCGGCGCATGGCTCGAGTTCGAGACCAGCAACAAGGACGTCATCGCCGTCAAGGTGGACCGCAAACGCAAGATTCCCATCACGACGCTCCTCCGCGCGGTCGATGAGGAGGACGGTGTACCCGACACCGAGTTGGGCACGAACGAGCGCTTGCGGGCCGCCTTCGCCGACGTCGACACCAACGAAGAGCACCACTACATCCAGTCGACCATCGACAAGGAACCCTCGACCAACAAGATCGAGGCGATGCTGGAGTTCTACCGCCGCTTGCGGCCCGGCGACCCGCCGACGCTCGAGAACGCGCGGACCCTCATCCAGTCGCTCTTCTTCAACGAGCGCCGCTACGACCTCGGCCGGGTCGGCCGCTACAAGGTGAACAAGCGTCTCGGCCTGCAAATCGACCAGAAGAAGCGCATCCTCACCCCGGACGACCTGCGCGCCATCGTGCGCGAGATCATCAAGCTCAACAACGGGCAGGGGCACCCCGACGACATCGACCACCTCGGCAACCGTCGGGTGCGCGCAGTGGGTGAGCTCATCCAGATGCAGTTCCGCGTCGGCCTGCTGCGGATGGAGCGCGTGGTCCGTGAGCGGATGACCATCACCGACCCCGATCAGGCCACGCCCAGCGCTCTGATCAACATCCGCCCGGTCGTCGCGGCGATGAAGGAGTTCTTCGGCGGGTCACAGCTCTCGCAGTTCATGGACCAGACGAACCCGCTGGCCGAGCTCACGCACAAGCGCCGTCTCTCGGCCCTGGGACCCGGTGGTCTGTCTCGCGACCGCGCGGGGTTCGACGTCCGGGACGTGCACTACAGCCACTACGGCCGTATCTGTCCCATCGAGACGCCCGAAGGACCGAACATCGGGCTCATCGGGTCGCTCGCGACGTACGGCAAGATCAACGACTACGGCTTCATCGAGACGCCGTACCGCCGGGTCAAGCGCGAGCTTCCCGCGTCGTCGCCGGACCTGGTCGGCCGCCGGCTGCGCCAGGACGTGACCGACGCCCGTGGCAACGCCATCGCTACCGCGGGGACGGTGATCACGGAGGAGATCGCGGCGAAGCTCGCCACGCTGGGCGACGCGCCGATCCCGGTGCGCCCCTTCGTCTCCGACGAGATCGAGTACTTGTCCGCCGACGTGGAGGACCAGTACGTCATCGCCCAGGCCAACGCCGTTCTCGATGAGAAGCAGCAGTTCGTCGAGGATCGCGTCGAGGTGCGCGTCGCCGAGACGTTCGCCTTCGAGCCGGTCGAGCGCGTGCACTACATGGACGTGTCGCCGAAGCAGATCCTGTCGGTCGCGACGTCCCTCATCCCGTTCCTGGAGCACAACGACGCTCCCCGCGCGCTCATGGGCTCGAACATGCAGCGCCAGGCGGTGCCCCTGGTGCGCCCGGAGACGCCCCTCGTGATGACCGGGGTCGAGTGGCGGGCTGCCGTTGACTCCGGCCAGGTCATCCTCGCCGAGGGCGACGGCGTGGTGACCTCGTCCACCGGCCGGGAGATCCGCGTGCGCTACGACGACGGCACGGAGAAGGCGTATTCGCTGACCAAGTTCGTCCGGTCGAACCAGGGGACCTGCATGAACCAGCGTCCCACCGTGCGGAAGGGACAGCGGGTCTACAAGGGCATGCCCCTCGCCGACAGCTCGTCGACCGACAAGGGCGAGCTCGCGCTCGGCCAGAACCTCCTGTGCGCCTTCATGAGCTGGGAGGGCTGCAACTTCGAGGACGCCATCGTCATCTCGGAGGCCGTGGTCCGCGACGACAAGTTCACCTCGATCCACATCGAGAAGCACGAGGTCGAGGCGCGCGATACGAAGCTCGGACCTGAGGAGATCACCCGCGACATCCCGAACGTCGGTGAGGAGAGCCTGCGCGACCTCGACGAAAACGGCATCATCCGCATCGGGGCCGAGGTGAACGCGGGCGACATCCTCGTGGGGAAGATCACGCCCAAGGGCGAGACCGAGCTCACGGCGGAAGAGAAGCTGTTGCGGGCCATCTTCGGGGAGAAGGCGCGCGAGGTGAAGGACACCTCACTGCGGGTGCCCCACGGCGAGCGCGGCAAGGTCATCGACGTCAAGGTGTTCTCTCGGGAGACGCACGATGAGCTGCCCGCGGGCGTGAACCAGCTGGTGCGCGTCTCCATCGCTCAGCGCCGGAAGCTGTCGGAAGGCGACAAGATGGCCGGTCGGCACGGCAACAAGGGCGTCATCGCCCGCATCCTGCCGGTCGAGGACATGCCGCACCTGGCGGACGGCACGCCGGTCGACATCATCCTGAATCCCATCGGTGTGCCGAGCCGGATGAACGTCGGTCAGATCCTGGAGACCCACCTAGGGTGGGCCGCCCAGACCCTCGGCTTCCGCGCGGTGACGCCGGTGTTCGACGGCGCGAACGACAAGGCCATCGAGGACGCGCTGGGCCGCGCGTGGCTCGCCCTGCAGGCGAACGCCATCGTCCCCGGCATCAACGCCTCCAACGGGGCGGCCACGTATGGCGAGAACCTCGACCTGCCACGGTTCGAGGCGTGGCTCCGTGAGCAAGGGTACGTCGCCCGGGAGATCCTCGATGACACGAACATCGGGGCGGCGAAGCGCGCGTGCCTCGAACTATGGCTGGAGCGCGAGTGTGGGGAGACCGGCGTGCGCGGGTTGCCCATCGAGGAACTCGAAGCGCGCGCGCAGGCCTGGGCCGAGACGGGCAAGGCGCCGCCCGTGTACGGCAAGCAGATCCTGTACGACGGCCGAACGGGCGAGCCGTTCGCCCAGCCGGTGACCGTCGGGTACATCTACATGATGAAGCTGGTCCACCTGGTGGAGGACAAGATCCACGCGCGGTCGACCGGCCCGTACTCGCTCATCACGCAGCAGCCGCTCGGCGGCAAGGCGCAGTTCGGCGGACAGCGGTTCGGCGAGATGGAGGTGTGGGCGCTCGAGGCGTACGGCGCGGCCCATATCCTCCAGGAGCTCCTCACCGTCAAGTCCGACGACGTGGTCGGGCGCGTCAAGACCTACGAGGCGATCGTCAAGGGCGAGGACATCCTCGAACCGGGCGTGCCCGAGTCGTTCAAGGTCCTCGTCAAGGAGCTCCAGAGCCTCGGGCTCGCCGTCGAAGTGCTGAACGAGGACGAAGAGCGCGTCGAGTTCGTCGGAGAGCCGGAACACGAGCCGAGCGCCGAGATCGGCGCCATGATGACCAGGCTGGAAACCAGGGAGGAGCCTCTCAGTGCTTGAGGTGAACGACTTCAACGCCATCCGCATCTCGCTCGCCTCGCCGGAGCAGATCCGGTCGTGGTCGTATGGCGAGGTGACCAAGCCAGAAACCATCAACTACCGCACGCTCAAGCCGGAGAAAGACGGCCTCTTCTGCGAAAAGATCTTCGGGCCGACCAAGGACTTCGAGTGCTACTGCGGGAAGTACAAGCGCGTTCGCTACAAGGGCATTATCTGCGACAAGTGCGGCGTCGAGGTGGCGCGCAGCAAAGTCCGGCGGGAGCGCATGGGCCACATCGAGCTCGCGTCGCCCGTGAGCCACATCTGGTTCGTCAAGGGCACACCCAGTCGCATCGGCCTCCTGCTCGACATGTCACCTCGCTCCCTCGAGCGCGTGCTCTACTTCGCGCAGTTCATGGTCACCGAGGTTGACGAGGCGGCGAAGAAACGCGCGCTGGAACGGCTGCACCAGGAGATGGAGAAGGAGGTCTCCGCACGGGTGCAGGCCGTCGAAGAGGAGATCGCGGCGCTCCAGCTCGCCCGCGATGAGCGGCTGGAAGCCATCGAGCGCCAGCGTGAGGGCGACCTCGCGCGGCTCGACGAGGAGCTCCTCAAGGCCACCGACGAGCTCATGGCCGCAGCGCAGTCCCTCGAACAGGAGCTCAAGGAGCTCGTGGGCAAGAAGGCCCCGAAAAAGGTCACCCTGGGCGACGCCACCATTGTCGACCGCGGCGAGGAAGTGACCACCAAGGCGATCGAAGGGCTGAAGCAGGTCGCCCAGAACCAGGTGCAGGCCATCGAGAGCGACATCGCGGCCCGTAAGAACGACGTCAATCTGCTCGCCGACGCTGCGGCGCAGCAGGTTCGCGACGAGACGTTCGAGAAGCTCCAGCCGCTGGAGGAACGGGTGCGCACCGAGCGGGAGGCCGTGGAGAACGAGTACCGGGAGCGCATCCGCGAACTCGAAGACCTGGTCGACCCGGTCGAGGCGGACCGCATCACGCTGCTTCCGGAAGCGAAGTACCGCGAGCTCGACGAGCGGTATCCCAACGTCTTCCGGGCGGGGATGGGCGCCGAGGCGGTCCTCGAGGTGCTGCAGCGGCTCGACATCAACCGGCTGCGGGAGCGGCTCCAGGCGGAGGTCTACTCGTCCTCCGGGCAGCGCCGCAAGAAGGCGACGAAGCGCCTGCGTGTCGTCGAGCAGCTTCGCAAGAGCGGCAACCGACCGGAGTGGATGATCTTCACCGTACTGCCGGTGCTTCCACCCGACCTCCGGCCGATGGTCCAGCTCGATGGCGGCCGGTTCGCGACCAGCGACCTGAACGACCTGTACCGCCGCGTCATCAACCGAAACAACCGGCTCAAGCGGCTACTCGAGCTGGGCGCGCCGGAGATCATCATCCGCAACGAGAAGCGCATGCTGCAGGAGGCGGTCGACTCGCTCATCGACAACGGCCGACGCGGGCGCGCCGTCTCCGGCTCGGGCAACCACAAGCTGAAGTCGTTGAGCGACATGCTCAAGGGCAAGCAGGGCCGCTTCCGCCAGAATCTGCTCGGCAAGCGCGTCGACTACTCCGGCCGCTCGGTGATCGTGGTCGGCCCTGAGCTCAAGCTGCACCAGTGCGGCCTCCCGAAGCGGATGGCGCTCGAGCTCTTCAAGCCGTTCGTCATGCACGCCCTCGTCGCCCGCGGTATGGCGCACAACATCAAGAGCGCCAAGCGCATCGTGGAGCGCGCCCGGCCCGAGGTCTGGGACGTCCTCGACGAGGTGATTCGCACGCGCCCCGTGCTCTTGAACCGCGCGCCGACGCTGCACCGCCTCGGGATTCAGGCCTTCGAGCCGGTGCTCATCGAGGGCAGCGCCATCCAGATCCACCCACTGGTGTGCACGGCCTTCAACGCCGACTTCGATGGCGACCAGATGGCCGTTCACGTGCCGCTGTCCAGGGAGGCGGTGGCAGAGGCCCGGCAGGTGATGCTCTCCACGCACAACCTGCTGTCACCAGGCTCGGGCGAGCCCATCGTCGCGCCGACGCTCGACATGGTGCTGGGCTGCTACTACCTGACGCTGAAGAACCCCAACGCGAAGGGCGCATACCGGCGCGAGGAGAACGGGGCGAAAGGCAAGCCGACCAACGGGGCGGCGGCGCTGATCGCGAGGACCCAGGGGGTCTTCGGTAGCTTCGAGGAGGCCCGTCTCGCCCACGACCTGGGCCACGTGGACCTCCACGCGCCGATCCTCGTGCGCGACGCCCGCACGGGCGGCCAGTTCGTCGAGACGACGGTCGGCCGGATCCTCTTCGCCGAAATCCTGCCTGAGGTCTTCACGGTCGAGGACTGGAACGTCGAGATGGACCGCAAGAACCTCAAGCAGATCGTGGCGAAGGCCTACCAGCTCCTGGGCAACGAAGCGACCGCGGAGATGGTGGACCGGATCAAGACGATCGGCTTCCAGTACGCGACGCGGTCGGGCATCACGATCTCGGTCAACGACCTGCGTATCCCTCCGGAGAAGGCGGAGCTCCTCGAGCGTGCCGAGCGAGAGATGGCAGAGATCGACGAGGAGTACCAGATGGGCCTCATCGCCGACCAGGAGCGCTACGAGCGCACCGTCGCCATCTGGCAGCGCACCACCGACGAGGTCGAAAAGGCGATCCAGCGCAACCTCGACCGGTACGGGTCCGTGTACATGATGGCTGTCTCCGGCGCGAAGGGTAATATCACCCAGATCCGCCAGATGGCTGGCATGCGAGGCCTGATGTCAGACCCCTCGGGCCGGATCATTCCGCTGCCCATCCGGGCGAGCTTTCGCGAAGGCCTCTCCGTCCTCGAGTACTTCATCTCCACGCACGGCGCCCGCAAGGGTCTCGCGGACACGGCGCTCAGGACGGCCGACTCCGGCTATCTGACCCGTCGGCTCATCGACGTCGCTCAGGACGTGATCGTTCTCGAAGACGACTGCGAGACCACGCAGGGCGTGTGGCTGCGCCGTCCTGAGAGCGGCGTCCTCGAATCCTTCGCCGAGCGCATCACCGGGCGGTATGCCGCTGCCGACGTGCTCCACCCGGAGACGGGCGAGGTCATCGTGCTCCGCAATCAGGAGATCACCGAGGACGTGGCGCGCCGCATCGAGGAGGCCGGCTTCGACAAGGTCTACGTGCGGTCGCCGCTCTCGTGCCAGGCGCGCCGCGGTCTCTGCGCGTTGTGCTACGGCCGCAACCTGGCAACCGGCAAGCTCGTGCACAAGCTCGCGGCCGTCGGCATCATCGCCGCGCAGTCCATCGGCGAGCCAGGGACGCAGCTCACGATGCGCACGTTCCACATGGGCGGTGTCGCCGGCGAGGACATCACGAGCGGTCTACCCCGAGTCGAGGAGCTCTTCGAGGCCCGCGTCCCCAAGGGTCAGGCCGTCATGTCGGAGATCGACGGCGTCGTCGAGATCGTGCGCGAAGGTGACATGAACCGCATCCGCGTCGTCTCGACCGACGTGTTCAGTGACGAGTACGAGATTCCTGAGGGGATGAAGGTGCTCGTCGAAGAGGGGCAGGAGGTCGACCAGGGCGCGACGTTGGCGGTGGCTGAGGAGGCGCCCGCCGAGGCGCCGAAGCGGAGCCGCAAGAAGGCCGCCGCGGCGGCGGAGGCCGAGGCTGCCGCGGGCGGCGAGGAGGCGCCGGTCGAGGAGACGACCGCGGTCGCTCCGCCTCAGGCGACCCCCATCGTCGCCCGGATCGCGGGCCGCGTCGTCTTCGACAAGCGCCGCAAGAATCGGCTGTCCATCGTCTACGAGGCCCGCGAGGAGCGCGAGTATCCGGTGCCTGCCACCGCGCGCATCCGGGTGTCCGAGGGTGAGCACGTCGTTGCCGGGCAGCAGCTCACCGACGGGTCGCTGAACCCGCAGGACATCCTGCGGATCATGGGCCCGGAGGCCGTCCAGCTCTACCTGGTCGACGAAGTGCAGAAGGTCTACCGCTCTCAGGGCGTGACCATCAACGACAAGCACATCGAGGTCATCGTTCGGCAGATGCTTCGCAAGGTGCGGGTGGACTCCCCGGGCGACACGGACCTGCTTCCTGGCGAGCTCGTCGACCGCTTCCAGTACGAGGAGATCAACGCCAAGGTGCTGGCCGAGGGCGGTGAGCCGGCCACGGCCGTGCCCGTGCTCTTGGGCGTCACGAAGGCATCGCTCAGCACCGACAGCTTCCTTGCGGCGGCTTCGTTCCAGGAGACGACCCGGGTGCTGACCGAGGCGGCCATCGCCGGTCAAACGGATCACCTCCTCGGTCTCAAGGAGAACGTCATCATCGGCAAGCTCATCCCGGCGCGGGCGCCCATCGAGCTGCCACCGCCGCCCCCGCGCGAGCTGCCTCGGCCCGAAGGTATGGAAGCGGGCGGGCTCGTCGTCCACGAAGTCGTCGAGCCGCCTGAGGAGGAGCTCGAAGCGCTGCCAGAGGCCGAGGAAGAGCCCGGAGCGACCGAGGAGGTCGAGGAGCTCGAGGAGCCGGAGGAGCCCGACCTCGAAGCGATGGAGCTTTCCGAGCCCGAAGAGCCGCCAATGGCGCCGGGCTTCCCGCACACCTACACGGCCGAGCCCGACTTCGACGAGGAGTGACCATCGGACGGAGCGATGGACGAAGGCGATGCCCCCGCAGCGGGGGCATCGCCGTTCTTGAGCTTCACGCCGCAGCGTCACCGTGCGATGCTGTAGGAGGAATCGCATCGTCTTCAGCACGAGGAGCCGACGATGGCCGACGCCACCGCCCGTATCACTACCTATGCGACGCCAGCCGGCGTCGACGGCCCGGGCAGCGCCTTCGAGACCGCCGTCGCACAGTTCGACGGCGTCGCCGAACGCCTCGGGATCGACCCGGGCCTGCGCGACCTGCTGCGTCATCCCAACCGGGAACTCACGGTGCACTTCCCCGTGAAGATGGACGACGGCACCACCAAGGTCTTCACCGGCTACCGTGTCCAGCACAATAACGCCCGCGGCCCCTCCAAGGGCGGCATCCGATACCACCCGGGCGTTTCCCTGGACGAGGTGAAGGCGCTCGCCATGTGGATGACCTGGAAGAACGCCGTCGCCAACCTGCCCTACGGAGGAGCGAAAGGCGGCGTCATCGTCGACCCCAAGGCGCTTTCGGAAGGCGAGCTGGAGCGCCTCACCCGTCGCTACACGACGGAAATCAGTATCCTCATCGGCCCCGATGAAGACATCCCCGCGCCCGACATCGGCACCGACGCCCGCGTCATGGCCTGGATGATGGATACCTACTCGATGCACCACGGCCATACCGTCGCCGGCGTCGTGACGGGCAAGCCGCCCAGCGTCGGAGGCAGCCTTGGGCGGGAAGAGGCCACCGGACGAGGCGTATCCGTGATCGTGCGTGAGACGATGCGGTATCTCGGCCGGCCCCTCGAGGGCGCCACAGTCGCGGTCCAAGGCTTCGGCAACGTGGGCAGCGTCACCGCTCGGTTGCTCTGTGAGGCCGGCGCGAAGGTCGTCGCCGTCAGCGACTCGAGAGGCGGCATCTACACCGAGGGTGCCGCACTCGACATCGAGGCGCTGGTTCGTGCCAAGCGGGAGCGCGGCATGCTTCCCCCGGAGCATCCCGGCGACCACATCACGAACGAAGAGCTGCTGGAGCTTCCGGTGGACGTGCTGGTCCCAGCGGCCCTGGAGGGCCAGATCACGTCCCGAAACGCCAGCCGCGTGCGAGCGCCCGTGATCGTCGAGGCGGCCAACGGCCCCATCACCATCGAGGCCGAGCGGATTCTCGCGGACCGGGGGACGTTCATCGTCCCCGACATCCTGGCGAACGCGGGCGGCGTCGTGGTCTCGTACTTCGAGTGGGTCCAGGACCTTCAGTCCTTCTTCTGGGAGGAGGACGAGGTCAACAGCCGGATGGAGCGGGTGATGGTGAAGAGCTTCAACGACGTCGCCGCCACGGCGGAGCGGCACGGGGTATCGTTCCGCGAGGCCGCGTACATGCTTGCCATCTCCCGCGTCGTCGAGGCCGTCCAGATTCGCGGGATCTATCCGTAGCCGCCGCAGACCACGTCTTCACGCATCGACACCGGCGCCGAGCGGGGGCATAATGAGCGCGCCGCCCGCGGCGAGACCGCGAGGCGTGCGCCACTCCCATCGCCCCGGAGGTGTGAGATGCCTGATGTCCTGTTCGAACGGCGCCCCGACGGTGTCGCCCTCATCACCCTGAACCGCCCCGACAGTCTGAACGCAATGGGCGGACAACTCATGCCCCTCCTGGCCGAGCATCTCGCCGAGTGCTCGCGCGACCCCGAGGTGCGCTGCGTCGTCCTCACGGGCGCCGGGCGCGCATTCTGCGCGGGGGGCGACGTGAAGGATATGGCCGCGGGCCGAGAGGCCCTGGGCGTTGGCGGCGAAGATGGCCGCCGCTCGGCGGCGTACCTGCTGGCGCGTGGCGTCGAGATCCTCCGGGAAAGCCAGCGCGCCACCAGCTATGTGCTGCACACGATGCCCAAGCCGACCATCGCCATGGTGAACGGCTATGCCGTTGGCGCCGGACTCAGCCTTGCGCTGGCGTGCGACCTCCGCATCGCCTCCGACCGGGCGAAGTTCGGCACCGTGTTCCGCAACGTCGGGTTCAGCGGCGACTTCGGCGGATCGTACTTCCTCCCCAGGCTCGTCGGCATCGGCAAAGCGCGCGAACTCTACTTCACCGGCGAGATCATCGACGCCGAGGAGGCGTATCGCATAGGCATGGTGAACCGGGTCGTGCCCCACGACCGGCTCGAGGAGGAGACGATGGAGCTCGCCCACCGCCTCGCGACAGGCCCCACGCTGGCCTACGCTCGGATGAAGGAGAACCTCAATCGGAGTGAACACTGCGACCTGCTCACGCTGCTCGACCAAGAGGCCCTCAACATGCGCCTCTCGGGCATGACCAACGACCACCGAGAAGCGGCCAAGGCGTTCGTCGAGAAGCGGCAGCCCACCTTCACCGGGGAGTAGGCATGGAGACCGGCGTCTTCCGCGGCTTCGAGGTCGCGTTGAGCGACCCGGGCATTGCCCTCATCACGTTCAACCAGCCCGAGCGCCTGAACGGCATGACGCAGGGCATGAAGCGCGACCTCATCGAGACGCTGCTCCAGGCCCAAATGGACGACGCGGTACGGGTGGTGGTGTTCACCGGCTCGGGACGTGCTTTCTCCGCCGGAGACGACATCAGCGGGCGAAGGCCGGCCGGCGGCGGACGAGCCCTGGTCCCCGACGTTCCCCCCGGCCATCACACACCCCTCGGTACGTACGACGGCTTGCGGGCGCTCTCGCAGCCGCTGAACCTGGCCGTCCGCAACTTGGACAAGCTCACCATCGCGGCGATCAACGGCGTGGCCATTCAGACCGGGCTGTCCCTCGCCCTCGCGTGCGACTTCCGCATCGCGTCGACGGAGGCGCGGCTGGGGAGCGCGACCCTGCGCTTCGGACTCCTGCCTGACGAGGGCGGACAGTACCTGCTGGTCCAGCTTCTGGGTGTGGCACGAGCGATGGACTTCCTGATGAGGAACCGCATCGTGGGCGCGCAGGAAGCCCTCGAGCTCGGACTCGTCCACGAAGTCGTGGCGCCCGAGGAGCTGCTCGAACGGGCGATGGCGCTGGCGCGGGAGCTCGCCAACGGCCCCCAGGTGGCGATGCGGCTCCTCAAGCGTGCCATCTACAACGCTGCCGAGATGACGTTCACCCAGGCGCTCGACGACATCGCCACGAAGACGGCGATTTCGGACCATCACCCTGACGCGCGCGAGGGCGTGGCGGCGTTCCGTGAGAAGCGTCCGCCTCGCTTCAACCAGGCCTGAGGGGCAGCCGTCATGTGCCGGCGCGCGGACGGGATGTGAGGCTCGCGTCGACACGGACCGGACGGGCGATGGGCGTACATCGGCTTGACCCCTCGCGACCGACGCGCCTAGACTTGCCAAGAGCGGTCCACACCGAGTGACCCGCCGGGGCGCGGGTCATTCATCGTTTCGGAGGGTCCGTGGAGCCCGACTTCGGCATCGACCTGGACGAGGTTCGGAACGTCATCGACACTGCCGACGTCCTGATCGTCCGCTTCGCGCTCATCCAGAAGCGGCTGCTCATCGACGCGCGCACACGAGAAGAGGAAGGACCTCTCATCCGCGTCGTGCCGCCCGTCGCGTCCATCGAAGAGCGCTTCAAGAGCATCAAACAGCTTCGCCCGCGCTTCCGCGTGCCCGAGCGGTTGATGTCGTTCGTCTGGCCACGGCACATCGACGCCCTCGTGTCCAGCGGCATCTGGGACCGCATCGTCGACCGCCTCGTCGACCTCGGGTACGTGGGCACGCAGGAGCAGTGCGACCTGGCCCTCGAACAGCTCCGCCGCGAAGAGCGCGCCGAAGAGCTCGCGGCCATCGTGGGCGCCGACCACTACCAGTCCTTGTGGGAGCGCCGCACGTGAGCGAACGCGTCATCGATCTGCGCAGCGACACCGTAACGCTCCCGACGCCCGAGATGCGCCGCGCGATGGCCGAGGCCGAGGTCGGCGACGACGTTTTCGGCGAAGACCCGACGGTCAACCGGCTCGAACGCATGGCCGCCGAGCGCATGGGCAAGGAAGCCGCCGTGTTCGTCGCCAGCGGGACCATGGGCAACCTCGTGTCGCTGCTCGCGTGGTGCGGGAGGGGCGACGAGGCCATCGTTGGCAGCGAGGCCCACGTGCTGCACTATGAGGTCGGCGGCGCGGCCGGCCTCGGGGGCATTCAGCTTCGCCCCGTGCGCAACGACGAGCGCGGGATGATGGACCCGGCCGAGATCGAGGCCACCATCCGCGGCGAGAACATCCACTTCCCGCGCACGGCGCTCGTGTGTATCGAGAACACCCACAACCGGTGCGGAGGCGCTGCGCTCACCCCGGAAGACACGGCGGCGATCGCGGAGGTCGCCCACCGTCACGGCATCCCTGTGCATCTGGACGGCGCCCGTGTCTTCAACGCGGCAGTGGCTCTGGACGTGCCCGTCACCGAGCTCACCCGGGACGTCGATTCGGTGAGCGTGTGCCTCTCCAAGGGGCTGGCTGCGCCCGTCGGGTCGCTGGTCTGTGGCAGCGCCGACTTCGTGGCTCGGGCGCGCAAGATGCGCAAGATGGTCGGCGGCGGGATGCGTCAGGCCGGCGTCATCGCGGCCGCTGGCATCGTGGCCCTCGAGACCATGGTCGACCGCCTCGCCGAAGACCACGAGAACGCCCGCTTGCTGGCGGAAGGCCTAGCGTCCATCCCGGGTATCGTCATCGACCCGTCGAAGGTGCAGACCAATATCGTCATCTTCCAGGTCGTGTCGATGAACCCGGCGGATTTCGCGCGACGCCTGCGGGAGCGGGGTGTGCTGACGACGGCCATCGGGTACGGTCGACTCCGCATGAACACCCACTACGGCATCACCCGGGCCGACGTCGAAGAGGCCCTCGAGCGCGTGCGCGCCGTCGCGGCGACGGCTGCAGTCGGCGCCTGACCCGGTTTCGCTTCCCCCACCCTCGCGCTGCCGATACGATGGTCGCGATGTCTCGCGCCCTACCCCTCGCCTTCGCGACGCTCGTCCTCTTCGCGAGCGCGTGCGCCGCGCCCGAAGAGGCGCCACAGGTCCGCACCTCGGACATCGTCGCCACCATCCCCTGGCGCGACCACGAGACGGCGCGGTATCGCATGGTGGACGACGATGGCAACGAGGTCGGCGACGCCACGCTCACCATCGAGCGCGAGGGACAGATCTACGTCCTCCGTTCGACGTTCGACAGCGGCCGGACGACCGACGCGAGCGAGGTTCGGGCCGACGCGGCCACGCTGAAGCCCTTGCGCGTCAGCCGGACCATCGTGAGCGAAGACGAGACGACGGAGTTCACCGCCGTCTACCGGCCCGATGAGGGACTGGTCGAACTCACCGAGCGGTCGAACGGCGACGAGCGCACCAATCCGTTGCGCCTCCCCGAGCACTATTATGACAACGAGACCAGCCTCTTCCTGTGGCGAACCATCGACCTCCGGGAGGGGTACGAGAGCGCGTACAACGCGGTGCTGTCGACGCAGCGCCGCACGGTGCCGGTGACGCTGCGGGTGAGCGGCCTCGAGCGAGTCGAGACGCCTGCCGGGACGTTCGAGGCCTGGCGTGTCGAAGTGCGCGGGGGCGGCGTCACCCTGTTCGCATGGTACGCTGACACGCCCGAGCGCCCTCTCGTCCGCTACGAGAACCCCGAGTTGGACCTCCACTACTTGCTGGAGGCGGTGGAATGAGGCCGCCGGAGGCCGGAGCCTTTCGTTGGCGCGCAGCCGAAGGCTATACTCGCAGCGCCACATGACCACCCGCGAACGGCCCCTGCGCCCTGACGGCAGACGCCCCGACGAACTCCGGCCCGTGCGGATCACGCCGAACTACCTTCCGCACGCAGAGGGTTCCGTCTTCATCGAGATGGGCGACACGGCGGTGATCTGCGCCGTCTCCGCAGAGGACCGCCAGCCGCTGTTCCTCCGCGGCACCTCATCAGGATGGGTCACCGCCGAATATGGGATGCTCCCGCGCTCGACGGTGGTTCGAACGCCCCGCGAAGCCCGCGAGGGACGCCAGAGCGGCCGGAGCCAGGAGATCCAGCGGCTCATCGGGCGGTCCCTGCGCGCCGTCACGAACCTCGACATCCTTGGGGAGCGGACGTTCACGGTGGACTGCGACGTGATCCGCGCCGACGCGGGCACGCGCTGCGCGAGCATCACCGGCGGCTACGTGGCCCTGCGGCAGGCGTTTCAGCGGCTGGTCGACGCGGGCGAGCTGGGGTCGATGCCGCTCCGGACCGCCGTCGCCGCCGTGAGCGTCGCCGTGGTCGAAGGAGTGCCCGTGCTCGACCCCACGTACGAGGAGGACGCGCGCGCCGATGTGGACTTCAACGTGGTCATGACGGCCGAGGGCCTGTACGTCGAAGTGCAGGGGACCGCCGAGCGTCACCCGTTCCCACGCGCCCTCATGGACGAGATCCTGCGCCTCGCGGAGGACGGGATCGCGCAGCTCTTCGAGGCGCAAGTCGCGGCGCTGAGGGAGATCGGCCTGGCGTGAGCTCAGGCGTATTCGCCCAGATAGACGCCGCCCAGTACGTGAACGTGGCCGTGGTATTGGCTCTGCATCGCGTCGAAGCCAAAATTGGAGAGCAGCCGGAACCCGTTCGGGCAGTGCTTCTCCCCCATCTCGACGGCGACCCGTCCCACAGCGCCCATATCGCGCCACAGCTCCTGCTGGGACATGTGCTTGCGCGGGACGACGAGCAGCATCACCGGCACCCAGCGCAGCCGATTGCGGAACACCACGACGTCGTCGTCTTCGTAGAGGATCTCCGCCGGCTCCCGGCGCGCCACGATCTCGCAGAACACGCAGTACGGCATCGACTCCTCTCGATTGGGGAAGGGACGCTGCAGGAGAGACGGCGTCATTCTAGGAACGGCTCGGCGCGGGGTCAACGCGGACGGGGGCACGCCCTTGGCTGACGTCCGTCCGTTTCGGGCCCTCCGTTACGACCCGGCAGTCGCAGGCGATCCGTCGCGGCTCATCGCTCCACCCTACGACGTCATCGGCGTCGAGGAACAGCGGCGTCTCTATGCCGCAAGCCCGTACAACATCGTCCGGCTGGAATACGGCGAGGAGCGCCCCGGTGACGCACCGGGCCGCGATCGGTACGCGCGCGCCGCCGAAGATCTGCGCCGCTGGCGTCAGGAAGGCGCCCTCGTCTTCGACCAGCAGCCACGGTTCTACCTGTACGAGCAGGAGTTCTCGCATCAGGGCCGCCGACGTCGGCGCGCCCTCATGGCCATCGTCCGACTGGAGCCGTGGGATAGCGGCGTCGTCCTCCCCCATGAACGCACGCTCCCCAAGCCGAAGGAAGATCGGTTGCGGCTGCTGCGGGCTGTGCGCGCGAACGTGAGCCCCGTGTTCGGGCTGTACCGGGACCGCGCGGCGCTCGGCGAGCTCGCCGAACCCCAGGGACCGCCTCTGCTGGTGGCCAAGACGCCCGATGACCAGATTCACCGGCTCTTCGAGGTCCTGCCCGACCGGGAGAATGACATCCGGTCCGCCTTAGCGGAGCGCGCCATCTACATCGCCGACGGACACCACCGCTACGAGACGGCGCTCGCCTATCGTGATGAACGCCGGGCGCAGGCTGAGCGCTGGACAGGTGAGGAGCCCGAGAACTTCGTCCTGATGGCGCTCGTGGCCGCGGACGACCCGGGCCTGGTCGTTCTGCCGACGCATCGCCTCCTGCATCCGCCGGTCGTGCCTCACGACCTCATTCCACGCCTCAGCCGATTCTTCGACATCGAGGACGTGACGCCCAAGTCATGGGACGGGACCGCGCTCTTGCGACTCCTCTCGCGGCTGGCGGCCGCGGGTCGGGAGACCGTCGCATTCGGCGTCCTCGGACTCGAGGAGCAACGTTACCACCTCCTGCGCCTGATCTCGTTCGAAGCGGTGGATGCGCTCCTGCCGGCGGACAAGCCCATCGTGTGGAGACGGCTCGACGTTGCCGTGCTCCAGCACGTCGTCCTGAGGGCGTGCTTGGGCATCGACGAAGGCGCCGTCGCCGCGGGCGAAGTCGTGTCGTACACCGAAGACGCGGACCAGGCCCGTATCGCCGTCGAGCGCGGGCGAGCCCGGCTTGCGTTTCTGCTGAACCCGACACCGGTAGAGCAGATTCTCGCCGTCGCCGACGCTGGAGAGCGGATGCCCCAGAAGTCGACCTATTTCTACCCGAAGATGGCCACCGGGCTCGCGCTGTACCCGTTCGACTGAGGCCGTCATCGCGATGCGTGTCCCCTGTCGCCTGGATGGGATGCCCGCGTGCGTGCTGGATGCGCAGTCGAAGCGCGTAGGAACTGACGCAATCGCATCAAATTGCCCTGTTCTCTGCGGATGCGCCAATCGTGGGGGTTTACGAACCGCGCCGACCGTACTATACTCGCTGCACTACTTCGAGCTGAGCCACGCCCGCGGGAGGTCGCCATGGGGACGTTCGCCGACCACATCAAAGCGCTACCGTCGTGTCGGGAGCCCATGTATCGCCCCGTCGCCTCGATCGACGACGCCGAGCGTGCGAGCCTCGGCGCCAGACTGGGCGATCCGATGAACTACGAACTCCAGACCCTGCGCCAGATGGTGCTCGCTGACCCGGAGAACGCCGAATTCAAGAAGGCGCTGGTGAGCGGCATCGTCAGCGCCGAGTTCGCCGGTATCGACGCCTTCAGCCGGAAGGTGTGTGAGTGGCAGGAGTGGCCGGTGCCCTGGTCGCTCATCATGGCGATGGCGCGCCAGACGTGGGATGAGGTGCGCCACGCCTGGCTCGGGAAGGAGCTCCTCGAGTCCTACGGCGGCCGTATCGGCGAATATCCCGACACGCTGGCGGGCGGGGCTGGCATCGGAACGCTCGTCCCCGCACAGGTGCAGGAGATGATGCGCGACCCCGTCGTCAGTCTTTCCATGACGAACGTCTCCCTCGAAGGCGCGGCGCTGCAACTATTCATGGACACGTCGCTGGTGGGCCAACGGATCGGCGACCGCCTCATGGCCCACGTCTACGACTACAACTGGGCGGACGAAGTGACCCACACCGGCATTGGCGACTACTTCATCAAACAGTTGGTCGGCGACGACGACGCCGGCGAGCAGAAAGCGCTCCGGGCCCACGCCATCGCCGAAGGCTTCCGGGCGCGCCTCTCGGGCGAACAGACCGAGGAGCTGCGACGCTTCTTCGCCGAGGAGATGGACCGCGGCGTGGCGGCGCTCGGCGCGGGCGCCATCGGCACGAGCGCGACAGGAGCACAGTGAGCCGTGGCCGTACGGATCGACCTCAGCGAATGCATCAACTGTAGCTGGTGTCGGCGCGCCTGCCCCACGGAGTGCATCCGCTACTTCTCGACCGGCCACCGGACCCACATCGTCGAGCCCGATTGGTGCATCGACTGCAAGATCTGCGTGAAGGTCTGTCCGGTCGGCTGCATCGACGACGATCCGTACCGCCCGGAGCCTGAGCAGCTCGAACGGGCGAAGGAGAAAGCGCGGGCATGGGCGGCGCGACAGCACGCGCTGAAGCTTGCCCGAAAGGCACGGGTGGCCGCCGCCCTAGCGCGGGTGCGAGCGACGCCCACTCTCGCCGCCTCAGGAGGAAGATCGTGAGCGCCTTGGAACTGGCCATCGACCCCCGCCACATCGGCGGCGCCTTTTCCGTCGACGAGAACGCGCGGCGGATTCTGCACTACCGCTACGCCGAAAACGTGTGCATGACGGCCCTCGGCGGTTGGACATCGTCATGCCCTACCATCAAGGTCAAGTTCGCCTTTGGCGAGCACTGCTACCACGACTCGATCCACTCGTACTGGCTGGGCCAGCGATTACCCGAGCTGCGCGTCACCGAGGGGATGGAGCTCGACGTCCCGCCGACGCTCCGCTCGTCGACTCGCGCAGAGCCACCCAACGACGAGTTCGTGCGGTTCTGCGAGGAGATGATGCTTCAGGACGATGAGCTCCTCCGCATCGTCGGTCTCTATCGCGTCTTGAAGACGCATCTTGCGGTGTATTACCGACACCACCTTCTGGTCACGGACAAGGTGTGCGACGCCCCTACCGTGCGCATTCTCGAGCACATCCTGCTGGAAGAGGAGCGGCACATCCAGTGGGGCCAGGCCATCTACGAAGAGTTGGCCGACACCCCGCAAAAGCGCCGGAAGGCGCTCGAATGGCAGATGCATCTCGAGGACCTGCTGGTGCGCTCCGGCGGCGTCACCGGCGGCCACTGATCTCACCCGCAGAGGGAGGACGCCACAATGAAGTTCGGCCTCTTCTACGAGCACCAGCTTCCCCGGCCGCCTGACGCCGACGACTGGGATCCGGACGCCGAGCACCGGCTCCTCAAGGACGCGCTCGAGCAGATCGAGCTCGCCGACAAGCTAGGGTTCGACTACGTGTTCGAAGTCGAGCACCACTTCCTGGAGGAGTACTCCCATTCCTCAGCACCAGAGGTCTTTCTCGCCGCGGCCAGTCAGCGCACCAAGAACATCCGCCTGGGCCACGGCATCGTTCTCATGCCACCACGCTACAACCACCCCGCGCGCGTCGCCGAACGCATCGCGACGCTCGACCTCGTGAGCGACGGACGCGTGGAGTTCGGCACGGGCGAGTCGTCGTCGGAAATGGAGCTCGGCGGGTTCGGCGTCGCCCGCGAAGAGAAGAAGATGATGTGGGAAGAGGCGACCCGTGAGTGCGTGAACATGATGACCTCGAGTCCGTATCCGGGCTTCGAGGGCGCCTACTTCGGCATGCCGCCCCGCAACGTTGTGCCCAAGCCACTGCAAAAGCCGCATCCGCCCCTCTGGGTCGCGTCGTCACGGCGCGAGACCACGATGGTCGCCGCCCGGCTCGGCATGGGGTCGCTCGGTTTCGCCTTCGAGACGCCGGAGGAGGCTCGGGAGCGCGTCGAGAACTACTACCGGCTCGTGCGCGAAGAGTGTTTTCCCATCGGCAAGGCCATCAACCCTGCCCTCGCTGTGCTCTCATCGCTCATGTGCTGCGAAACCGATGAGGAAGCGATCGAGAAGGGCGTGGAAGGCACACAGTTCTTCGCCTATTCCCTCGGCTACTACTACAGTCCGCTGGGCGCTGCCCATGAGCCATCGAAGGTGCACCTGTACCGGCGGTTTCTCGAGACGCCCCCGGAGCGTCGGATGGACATATTCGGCGGCCGGGGATTCGGCGGCTACGCCGGCGGCGCGACCGAAGAGGAGCCCGCGGACGAAGTTCAGCGCGCCCTCTGGCGCGCGTCGCGCCGGGGCGGCTGTATCGGCAGCCCCGAGTTCATCCGGGAGACGCTCCGCAAGTACGAGGACGCCCACCTCGACTTGATGATCTTCGTCGCTCAGGCGGGCGCCCGCAAACACGAGGACATCATGGACTCGCTGTACCTGTTCGGCACCAAGGTGCTGCCAGAGTTCAAAGAACGCCACGAGGAGCACCGACGGTGGCGCCAGCAGCAACTCGAAGGGGTCGAGTACCCGGTGAATTCCTCGATCTGACATGCCCACGCCGCCCGCCAAGCTGGACCGCATTCAGGACCCGGCGCTCCGCGAGTCGCTCCGGACGGCGCACGCGTCGCTCGTGTCCGGGAACTACCCCGACGTCGTGCGACGGGCCGCCGAGGCGTACGTGGAGCTCCTCAAGCGCAAGCCCGATCTCCTGCAAGGCCCCATGGGACGCTTCCGGATTTTCATGTTTCCCCGGCTGGGCGCGCATCTGGAGACGCCGCCCGACGGACCGCCGACGGTCGTCTACGATCGCGACCGCTTCAGCTTCTCGGAGGCGGTGACCTACTTCGAATTCGCGCTCGACACGCTGGTGCGCGAGGGTCTGTAGGCATACCGCGCTGCCAGTCGCGTGTGCGGGCTATGCCCCTTGACAATACCTAGGTTACTGATGTATCGTCAGCCTAGCTATGGACAGGCGCGCCTACTGGGACGACCTCATTGCCCGCAGCGCATCCCGCTTCTTCATGCTCGCGAGTCTCGCGCGGCGGCCCATGCACGGGTACGAGCTCGCCAAGGCGATCGCCGAGGCGTGCGACCACTGCTGCGACCCGTCCGATGCCATGATCTACCCCGCCATTCGGGATCTCTCGCGCGAGGGATACATCGTCTGCCGGGAGGAACGGCACGGCGGTCGAACGCGCAAGGTCTGTGAGCTCACGGACCGCGGTTGGCAGGCCTATCGGGTCGCGGCCGAGGCGTGGGGTCACGTCCTCCCCTTTCTCGCCGAGGCGGTCACCAGGGGCCTCCTGGGACCTGACCATCCAACAAAAGGAGCCACCGATGACAACACCGTCTGCGGAGCAGATCAAGGGCGCTGTTAAGGAGCGCTACGGAACGCGCGCCCGCGGCCAACTCCAGAAGGAGGAGACGATTCCCCTGGTGGACGCGTCGGCGGCCTCCTGTTGCGGCCCGAGCGAATCCCCACAGGAGGACGTCTCCGGGTGGGCGCTGCAGCTCTACTCTGCGCAGGAGCTTGGCACGCTTCCCGAAGCGGTCGCCGAACTCTCTCTGGGTTGCGGCAACCCCATCGCGCTCGCCGAGCTGCGCGAGGGCGAAGTCGTGGTCGACCTCGGCAGCGGGGCCGGGCTGGACTGCTTTCTCGCGGCGCAGCGGGTGGGCCCGAGCGGCCGCGTGATCGGCGTCGACATGACGCCCGAGATGCTCGACCTCGCTCGACGGAACCTCGCGAAGGTCGGGGCCACCAACGTCGAATTTCGCACAGGCGACATCGAAGCGTTGCCCGTCGACACCGAAACCGTCGATGTCGTCATCTCCAACTGCGTCATCAACCTCTCACCGGACAAGGACGCGGTGTTGCGTGAAGCCTTCCGGGTCCTGAAGCCAGGAGGGCGGCTGCGCGTGTCCGACATCGTCTGGCTCCGGGCGCCGACCGAGCGCGAACAGAGCGACCTGGCGTCATGGGCCGGCTGCGTCGCGGGAGCGCTCACCGTCGAGGCGTTCGTCGAGAAGCTCCGCGCCGCCGGGTTCAAGAACGTGCGTGTCCACCACGGCGACGACGAGGGCCGCGGCTGGACCAGCGCCTCCATCTCCGCCGACAAGCCCACCGCCTGACGGGAAGCGACGCCGCGCCCGCGACCGCGGCCCGGGCGCGCGTCGCGAAGGCATCGGACGCTATGGCATAATTCCGCCGGCAACGGGCCGCATCTCGTCTCGCCAGAAGCGACAGGCCTTGCGGTGCGTTGCTGCCTGGAACGATGCAAGCACAGCGTCCCCAGATCGACCCTCAGCAGCGTCCGGTGTTCCCAGCCGCCGACCGAGCGAGACCGACGGTCTCTATCGTGATGCCGTGCCTGAACGAGGAGCAGACCGTCGGCATGTGCGTTCGAACCGCGCTCGACTGGTTGGCACGGAGCGGATACGACGGAGAAGTCATCGTGGTCGACAACGGCTCCGCTGACGACTCCGCTTCGATCGCGGAATCTGCCGGGGCCCGTGTTGTGCATGAACCCGCCCGTGGATACGGCAATGCGATCCGTCGCGGCTTCGCCGAAGCCAAGGGCGAATGGCTCGTCATGGGGGACTGTGACGGCACGTACGATTTCGGGAATCTCGACCCGTTGGTAGCGCCCCTCGCCGAGGGGTACGAACTGAGTATCGGTAATCGAATGGCAGGCAACATCGCCCCCGGCGCAATGCCATGGAGCCACCGGTACATCGGTACCCCGATGATCTCCCTCTTGCTGCGCCTGTTCGCTGGTCTGAAGGTCGGCGACAGCCAATGCGGCCTGCGGGCGCTCACACGAAGCGCCCTCGAGCGATTGGACCTACAGTCGGGCGGGATGGAGTTCGCCTCGGAGATGATTCTCAAGGCGGCGCGCCGAGGAATGCGCATCGCCAACGTGCCGATCGACTACCGAGAGCGCGGCGGAGAAAGCAAGCTGAACACCGTCCAGGATGGGTGGCGCCATCTCAGATTCCTACTCTTGGCCAGCCCACAGTACTTGTTCACCGTCCCCGGGATCCTGCTATCGATCGCAGGAGTCGTGACACTGGCGTGGTCGCTGCCAAATGAGCGGATAGAGATCGGCTCCCTGACCTGGCAGCCGATCTTCGCAGGGGGCATCTTCCTCGTCGTCGGAATCAATGCCTTGCTGTTGGGCTTCGCTTCGCGAATCTACACGTCGGCGCGAGGGATCACCAATCCTGATTGGGCGCTTCGCTTCTATCGGCGGTACCTTGGCTTCGAGGCCCTTCTCTTGCTGGGGCTCCTGCTTGCGGCTCTGGGCGGACTGCTGGACCTCGTCTTGGCCTTCGTTCGACCCGAGCCCATCAGCCACCTTGGGCTAGCGGCGATCGCCCAGAGCCTCATCATTGCCGGCGCGAACATGGCGCTCGTGGGAGGACTCGTGGGCTTGCTCGAGGAGTAGGACTCGTGTCTGCTCGAGGGACGGCCGCCACTCAGCTTTCTCGAAACGCCCATCCCGCGATGAGCGTGGTAATACTCGGCTGGAACGGCGAGCCCTACATACGTGACTGTCTAATGTCCCTGGCGGACCAGGACCTAGAACAGCCCTACGCCGGCAAACCCGTCGCCTCACCCCGCGACTCGGTAGCAGCGTCCATGTCATGACGTCTGGCGCCGCTTCGCGGACGGCGCTACGCTTCGTCCATTGAAGAGTCGAGCATAACGAGGACGAACCAGGGACACGCTGCGAAGCGCCTCCGGAGTCGCGCGATTCCATGCAATTTCGTGAGACGGTGTCAAGAAGTGTGGAGCGCATTGAGCCTCTGCTCGCTCGGCACCACGAGGCTGCGCTTGTTATCGCGCTCACGCTGTGCGCGGCAGTACCCCGCCTTGTCCTGCTGACCAACATTCCACCGGGACTTCACGGCGACGAGGCGTGGACGGGCCTCGATGCAAGACGTATTCTCAGCGAAGGCTGGATTGGACCGTACGTAGGGAGCGCACTCGGCCAGCCGGCTGGTCCCCTGTATTTCGCCGCCCCATTCGAGAAGCTCCTCGGTCCCGACGTTCTGGCCGTCCGACTGCCCATGGCGATCCTCGCGACGGCAACGATACCGGCGAGCTACTTCGCTTTCCGATTGATGTTCAACCGGGTGGTGGCAGCCTTCGGCAGCGCATTGTTGGCGGTCAGCCTTTGGCACCTGCACTACAGTCGCATTGGCTTCATGGTGATTTCCTGGCCGCTGGCCGAAATGGCGACCCTCGCCTTTCTCTTTTGGGGTCTTCGAACAGGACGCGTCATACCCTTTCTGCTCGCCGGTTTGTGCTTCGGAGCAGGCGTCTACACCTACAACGCGTATCCAGTCTTCGCTTTACCAGTGGCGCTTCTGTTCGCATGGATCTCGCTCAGGGAACTGGCCCCGCATCGCCAAGAGGGTCACCCGTGGAAACAGAAGACAGCCCTTCTTCTGTCACAATTACTGTTGTTCGTCGTTGGCTCGCTAGTGGCAGCGTGGCCGATGATCCGCTACGCTGCCGACCCTCAACACGGCTATCTGAACCACCACCGCAGCGTCTCCGTGTTTGAGAGCGACGAGTGGAGCAGCAAAGACCTTCTCGGAAAGGCCCGGTTCTCTCTTGACCGGATCAGAACGTTCTACACCGCGGCTTTTTGGCGGGGCCAGCCTGACGGCGCCGACGCCGCCGGGAAGCGACCCATGGTCGATCGCGTTTCCTTGGCGTTGTTAGGCATCGGTCTCGTGCTGGTCCTGCGCAGATGGCGCGAACCCGCTCCCGCAATGGTGCTCGCTAGTTTCGTCTTGCTCCCCGTATCGAGCGAATTCACGTTCAATGCCCTATTTCGTCGTTCGCTCGGCCTCGTTCCGTTCATTTCGGTTCTGGCAGCCCTGCCCCTAGCAAGCTTGTGGAGCCACGCCGCGACGGTACCCGCGCCATGGAGACTCCCGCTCAGAGGCGCTACGTGTGCGGTCGTTGCCATCGTCGCCTTCCTATCATTCAACTACTATTTCGGAGAATTCCCGGACTCGAACATTGCGCGGTTTACCTTTGCGGTCGAGATAGCAGAAGCATCGAAGTACATGCGGCAGTTGCCAGACGACACGTATATCTACTTCTACAGCGGTCGGTGGAGTTTCGACTACGAGACACGCCGATATCTGGCCCCGAATCTCAGAGGCGAGGACAGGTCCAGAGAGTTCGGTACGTTCGACTTGCGGCGCGAGAGCGCGTCTCCCGTCGCGTTCGTACTCCTGCCACCGTATACGGAGTACGCTTCCGAGGTCATGCGCCTGTATCCTGGCGGAAGGCTTACGGACTCAGTGCAAGAGGACGGCACCTTCCTCTTTCGCGTCTACTACCTTCCTGCGCAAAGTCACCTTTCTCAAATTCATTGACGGCTCTCGAAGCTCGACGGCGAAGAGGCGGTCGGTGTTTCCCACATGGTCCGCGTGATGGGTGAACAGTCAAGCAAGCGGCGCCGCCGCTCGAATGCGAGCGAGTCAATATTTCCTCGCCCCGTGGTCGCAGCTTCGCGTGCCATCGAATGCCAAAGGTCCCATTCGCATACGTCGATTCCAGGAAGCCGAGCCAACTGCGTAGACGTCTCGCCTTGCCAGCGGAAGTATTCCCTCACGTTCCAGACACCAATGGCGCTGACGACGGATACGCCGACGATCGTCAGTGGAATCATCGTTGCGGCCGACCATGTCTTTAGCTTCCCGATAACTTCGTCAATGAACAGCGCGATGAAGAGAAAGTAGAACGGCGCAAAGAGTACGCCACGAGCTAAATCGGGTGACCCACGCGAGAACACTTCCGCCACAGCGACTGGAATCACGTAGGGCCACCAATCTTGACTGCGCCCGAACCGGACGATCCCCGTTACCAGGCCCGCCCAGAATAGATGCGCCGTGGCGAGATCGAGCGGTCCTTGACCCGGGGGTCCGTACCGAAGCCATAAGCCTCGTCGAAACTCCGATCCGTCCTGTAGGAAAAAGCCACGGTAGTTTCGCACGACGTTCTTTGCCGCAATGACCCACCCGTCCGTATCGCCTTCGTACGGCTCCTTTGTGTGGAAGACGGAGACGATCTGCGTACGGCGATTGAAATAGTCCCAGTTCTCGATGACATTCAGCGCGAGGGGGAGCACCAACACACCCGACACGACGGACACCAAAGCCAATCCCCGTAATGCGTGGATGAGCCGCATCCTCCCGAACACAACCGCTGCCGCGACCTGGATGACGACCGCAACAATGATGAGTCTGCCCGTGAAGTACCCATACATTCCGAGAGTAGAGAAGAGTCCCGACGCCACCCACCAGCGCCATCCCCGCGTGGAGATGGCCCGTGCGGTCGCCCAACACGCGCCCACGGCGAACAATGCGGCATTTAGGTTGTCCCAGGCCGTCCTCGAGAAGTGGAGAAACCAGACGTTGGTGCTCAACAGAATCATGGCCGCGAGCGCAGCGGTCGGCCGTACGGTATTCCGGGCCAGCAGATAGAAGAGCACGAGCGTTCCCAAGCCGAGCAGCGCCGGGAAAAGTCGAAACGACCAGACCTCGTTCCCGAAGACCTGAACCGTCCACGCAAGGGGATATAGACTCAACACCGGCCCTGGCTTCCAGTCAAAGCCGAACGGTCCAGGACCAGTTCCTTCGATGATGTGGTAGGCGGTCTGGAGATTGTCCAGTTCGTCACCGGTGAGGATTCGAGGGACTTCCCCCAGTCTCACGACTCGCAGAGCGAGGCTGCCGACAATTGCTAGGAAGACGCACGCGAATTCGGCGTCGAGATGGCTTCGGACAGTCTTCGCGAATCGAGTCAGGGCTGCCAAAGCCTCCACTTTCGTCGGCGGGAGCGTCACAGGGGTGCGCCTCTGTTATCATCGGCTCGATACGATGCGCGCAAGGCGGACAGCCCAATGACCGAACGAGCTGCGCCCCTCGGGAACGAGCTGTCCTCGCGGGTCCTCGCGCCCGCGACGCGTGCTATCGGCTCGGCCACGTTTCTCACCGTCGAGCGACTCGCGCTTGCCCTGTTGGCAACCATCGTCCTTGTCGGCGGATATCTGCGCCTAGCACACAACAACTGGGATGCGTCGTCCGACGGTCAGAGCCTCCACCTGCATCCTGACGAGCGTTTCATCACGACCGTCCTCCTAGACATCCGGGCACCCCGATCGATCGTCGACTATTTTGACACGAACGAGTCGCCGCTCAACCCCTACAACAGGGGACACGATACGTACGTGTACGGCGAGTTCCCCCTCTTCCTTGGGAAGTTCGTCGCCGCTCACACCTCGATGCTCACGCTCGGATTCGCGAGCGACTGGCACAACTACGACCACGCGCACCGTGCCGGGCGTGCGCTCACCGGGCTCGTCGACACTGCCACCATCGTCTTCGTCTTCCTGACGGCGAGCCGCCTCTTGGATCGGCGGGCTGGGCTGCTCGCGGCGTTCCTGTACGCCTTCGCGCCACTCCCAATCCAACACAGCCACTTCTTCGTCGTTGACCCTTACGCCACGTTCTTCGCCGCTGTGGCCATCTACTTCGCGGTGCGGCTCGCGCAAGGAAGCGGCTGGCCGAGCGCGGCAATGGCAGGAGTCGCCCTCGGACTCGGCACCGCGTCGAAGGTCACGGTGGTGGCCCTGTTGCCTGTCATCTTGCTCGGCATCGGTGTTCGCCTGTGGCCTGTTCTTCGCCGGTGGGTGAGCGACGCGAAGCCGGCAGATGCCGCTCCCCCCAAAGAACGGCCCGTCGTCCCGGTGCTGAGGGCGGTGGCTCTGGGGATCGTCGTCACCGGGACCGCCTTCGCGACATTCCGCGTGGCGATGCCCTACGCCTTCAACACGCCGTCGTGGGAAGACTTGATGTTCTGGACCATCCGGTTGAACCCGCACTGGGTCCGGGACGAGCTCAATCAACGCGCTCTGCTCGACGGTTCGTCGTTCCCGCCGAACGTCCAGTGGATCGGCAGGACGCCTTGGCTCTGGCCGCTGCAGCAAATGCTCCTCTGGGGCATGGGACTGCCCCTCGGTGTGACAGCCTGGGTCGCAGTCGTGTACTTCTCGTGGAGAGCGTTCGTGAAGAGCGAACCGTTGTGGCTCGTTCCTCTCTCGTGGGTCATCGGGTATTTCGGATTCATGGGAGCACAGTTTTCGCTCTACATGCGTTACTTCCTGCCGCTCTATCCCACGTTGGCCATCATGGCGAGCGTGTGTCTCATCCAGATGTGGGACTGGGGACGCGGGCGTCCGAAGGAAGACACGCAGGGCACGGCCCAAGCTTGGCGGCGCGCTGTCGCTACCCTCGTCCCTATCGCGCGGGCTGTCCCTATCGCTGTCGGACTGCTCACGGCAGCGTGGGGCTTGGCGTACTTCAGTATCTACACGAAGCCCGTCACGAGAGTTCAGGCGTCGGAATGGATCCACACGAACATCCCGGACGGCGCGACGCTCGGAGTCGAGCACTGGGACGACAGCCTCCCGTATGCGGGTCCGCATCGCTACCAGCACGTCGAGTTTCAGAACTACAGCTTCGACGACGCGGAGAAGGTGCGTCAGCTTCTCGACAATCTGGACGCCGTCGATTACGTCGTCCTCACGAGCAATAGGCTGTCCGGAAGCATTACGCGCGCTCCAGCGATTTGGCCGGTGACTTCGCGCTACTACCACGCGCTGCGGAGCGGGGAGCTGGGTTTCGAAAAGGTAGCGGAATTCACGAGCGCCCCCGAACTCTTTGGCATCGCCATTCAGGACCGCAGCGCGGAAGAGTCGTGGACCGTGTACGACCACCCGCCGGTCACGATCTACCGGAAGACGCCGGCGTACAGCCGCGAACGCGCGGCCGCCGTTCTCGGCATCGAGCGGGCGGAGACGGCGGTGCCGATGACGCCGAAGGAGGCGGCGACGAACGCTCTCCAGCTTCGCCCGGAACAGCTCGAGAAGCAGCAACGCGGCGGGACGTGGACCGACATCTTCGACGCCAAGAGCTTCGCGAACGATCACCCCCTCATTGTCTGGTTCGCCGTCGTCGAGCTGCTCGGCTTCGCGATGCTGCCGCTCGGTACGATTCTGTTCCGGTCCCTGCCCGATAGAGGCTATCTCCTGACGAAGCCCCTAGGCTTCGTCGTGTTCGCGTACCTCGTCTGGGGACCCGTCTCCTTCGGACTGGTCGACTTTACTCGGCCGGTCGTCTTCGGCGTGTTCGTCGCCGTGCTGCTGTTCGGCGTGGTCACGCGAAGCCTATGGGGACCGCAATTGCGCGAGCTCCTGCGCGAGCGCTGGCGTAGCCTCCTCCTGGCCGAGGCGCTGTTTATCGCGGCCTTCTTGGCGGCGTTCGGCGTTCGCCTCGCCAACCCCGACCTCTGGCACCCGTTCCGGGGCGGCGAGAAGCCCATGGAGATGGCTTATCTCAACGCCGTGACGCGTAGCACGACGATGCCGCCCTACGATCCGTGGTACGCAGGCGGGTACATCAACTACTACTACTACGGTCAGTTCATGACGGCGAACGTCATCAAGCTGACCGGGATTCTGCCAGAGATCGCGTTCAACCTGGCGCTGCCTACATATTTCGCCTTCACCGCCGGCCTGGTCGCCTCCATCACATACAACCTCGTCGAAACGGCCCGCCGGTCGATCAGGCGCGCCCCTGGGTTTCAGCGCATCCCGGCCTGGTCGTCCCTCTGGGCCGCCGGCCTCGCGATCTTCCTCGTGCTCCTCGCCGGGAACTTCCGAGGGATGGCCCAGGGGCTCGACCGCCTGTCGGAGGCGTCTCCATGGCAGTCGAAAGTGCCGCTGGTGGGTCCGATGCTCGATGTAGCGGGCGGCACGTGGAAGCTGATCACGGACGGCGACATTCCGTACGACTACTGGGACCCGAGCAGGGCCATCCACCTGACCCCTGACCAGCAGGGCCAGACGGCGCCCATCACTGAGTTCCCCATGTTCACCTTTATGTTCGCCGACCTGCACGCGCACCTCATGGTGATGCCGGTGTCGCTGCTTTCACTCGCGGTCGGGCTCGCCGCGATCCTCTCGGCGCGCGAAGCGAAGAACTGGCATCGCGCGCGTCGTCTCGCCCTCGAGTGGGGCTTCGTCGCGCTCCTCGGCCTCCTGGTAGGCACGGCGCGCTGGACGAACACGTGGGACTTCCCCACGTTCGGCCTCTTGGCGGCGTCGAGTCTCTTCATCGCCCAGTGGCGCGCCGACCGGGGGCTTTCGCTGCCGACGCTCGCGATGTCGCTGCTCATGTCGGCAGCGGTGCTCGGTGTATCACTGGCGCTATTCGAGCCGGCCTCCCGCCACTTCCTGGCGCCGGCGACGGGCTTCCATCGCGCGGAGCAAACGACGCAACTGGATGATTACCTGTGGCACTTCGGCCTGTTCGTCCTCATCGCGTCGGTCGGGCTGGGTGTATGGCTGTTCCGGTCGCTCGGCCGCGCCTCCTCGGTGGGCACGCTGCGGGCGGGCACAGGTGTTTCGCTGCCGCTCGCAGGCCTGCTCGTGGCGCTGCCAGCGGTCTTCGTCTTCGCCGCGACCCAGCGCGGCCGCATGGGCGTCGCCGCGCTCGCCGTGGTGATGCTCGCTGTCGTCGCGTGGCTCGCGGCGCGTGAAGTGGCCCGCCCGAAGCCGGACGCGCACGTGCGGCTCTTCGTATTGGCATTGCTGGCGATGGCCTTCGGACTCGGCGGGGGCGTCGAGCTCTTCACCCTCAAGGACGACATCACCCGGATGAATACGGTGTTCAAGTTCTACCTACACGCCTGGCTGCTCTTCGGGATCGCCTGCGCCGTCCTGGTGTGGTATCTGCTCGCCGTGATGCGGCCCGACCTTCGGGCGAGGGAGGCCGCACGAGCCGCGGGCGCCTGGTTCGGTGCCCTCCGGTCGTACGCCACGGCGGGGCTGGCAACGGCCCTCGCGGTCACGTTGCTGGGCGTCGCTCTGTACCCGATCCTGGCGTTGCCACAACGCATCGACGAGCGCTTCGCGGCCCTCCCGCGGTCGATCAACGGCATGACCTTCATGCAGCAGGCGACGTTCAACGACTTCGACGACATGGGCGATCTCGACCTGTCGAAGGACTACGAGGGCATCCTGTGGATGCGCGAGCGTGTGGAGGGCTCACCGACCATCATGGAAGGCGTGACGCCGGGCTACCGCTGGGGCTCACGGTACTCGACCTACACGGGCCTGCCGGCAGTCGCCGGGTGGGACTGGCACCAGCGCCAGCAGCGCGGGAAGTTCGGGGACCTCGTGACGAAACGACAACAGGACGTCGTCACCTTCTACGAATCGGCGGAACCCGCCGAGCAGGTCGCCATTCTCGACCGGTACGACGTGCGCTACGTGGTTTTGGGGCAGCTCGAACGCAACTACTTCCCGGGCCCCGGGCTCGCCAACATCGAAGCGGGCCTCAATGGCCGTTTGCAGAAGGTGTTCGACAACGGTTCCACGGCCATCTACGCGGTGACCCCCAGGCCCATCCCGGGACCACCGTTGGCCAGCGCGCGCTGAGGGGTCGAGCTGGCTCACGCAGGCGCGTGCCAGGCCAGAGCCACGTGAGGCGTTCCTCCTGCGCCCGGCATCTGTCGCACCACCAGCGATGCGTCCGCCTCTGCGAGCGACCGTAGCTGCTCCGCTCGCTCGCCGAAGAGAACGAGTCCGGCCCCTTCTACGGCGACCGTGAAGTCGTGGGTCTCATCCGGAGGACGCCACCCAGTGGCCTCGAAGACCGCATCGTGGAAGCGCTGGCGAAGCTCGGGTTCGTGCACTGGCAGCGCCCGCCCGTACAACTTGAAGTCACCCTGGGCGCCCGACTGATTCGACGTGGCGCTGTGCAGCACGCACCTTGGGTCACGCAGAAGATCGAGCGCCTTCATCGACCGCGGCATCATGCCGATGTACAAATGCTCGTCCACGAACAGCACGTCCACAGGACTGATGCGCGGGCTGCCGTCTCGCCGCAGGGTGCCGACGAGCGCTAACCCCGACTCCTCGAAGCGCTCCCGACCGAGGCGGGCGAGCAGTGGCGCCGCGGCCTCGAAGTCTCCCCAGGTCACCATGGGTCCGTCCCTTCCGTTCGGGCCGCGCGCGCCAGCTTGCGACGAAGACGCGCCATGCGGTGCCGGAGCTCCAGTGTATCGGAGACGCGGGCGGCCCGTTCGCAGGCGTCGAGGGCGGCCCGATAGTCGCGTTCACGATGCTCGAAGTGCTTCGCGATCTCGATCAGGGCGCGCGTGTCGCCTTCGGTCGCGAGCTCCCTCCAGATAGCGGCCGCCTCGTCCCAGCGGCGCTCGCGGCGGTACAGCAGCGACAGACGCCACAAGGCATGGGAGCGCTCGGCGCCGCGCAGGTCCGGGAGCGCATCCACGTAGTCCCGCAGGGCTCGCTCCCGCTCACCGCGCCGCTCTCGCCAACCAGCGACGCCCAGCCGCTCCCGGGCGTCGTCCGTCTCACCCACCACGGCGAGCGTGAGCCGCGTGAGCAGGGAGCCCATCGCGAGCACGTCCCATCGGTTGTGTCGAAGGGCAAAGCGGAGGGGCGCCACACGGCCTGCACGCAGGTAGTCGAAATAGAGCTGCGGCATGAGCCATCCCGAAAGGTCATCCTCACGAACGAACTCGAGCAGTCGCTCCTCGACATCCACCAGCCGGCGCGATTCGCACCGAAATCGATAGACTCGCCGGACCGGGTACAGGAGGTCCAGATGCTCGAGGCGGCCCAACGGCGAAGCGAGGCGATTCAGCGCGAATCTGCTGTCGAGGAGTGGCGCGTCGAAAGCCCGCCCGTTGTAGGTCACCAGCGCATCGCAACCGGCGAGATCCTCGGCGAGCAGTCGGAGCATGGGCCGCTCGAGACCGGGCCGGGGCAACACGTACTGCCGCACGCGGAAGCCCTCCTCGCGCCACGTTCCGACGCCGATGAGAAACGCGTAGGTTCCCGAGCCGCCGGCCAGCCCCGTCGTCTCGATGTCCAGGAACGCCGGCCGTTCGGGCGCGAGCCCACCAGCGAGCTCGGCCAGCGCGCGCCGCCGCTCGAGCGCGCCGCTGATCGGATAGCGTCCGTGAGAGTGGTCCGCCGGGTACCACCCGTCCCGGACGAGCGCGGGCCCGTCAGGCGTTTCGATCCACGAACAGCCCAGGATCGCATCCAGCGGCGGCAGGTCGGGGCCCGATGCCGCGTGTGGCGCGACGGGCGCCCGTAGCGCCACTCTGACTCGATCACGAAGCGACGACATCACGGCGGGTCTCCCGCGCAGGGGCCATCAGATCGCACAGCCTGCGGAGCAGAACGAGCGTCTCGGCCTTGCCGCCGGAGACGTCATCGGGCCCCGGTCCCGAACACGAAGGGCAACCCGACGCGCAACCGCACGACTGGACGTGCTCGAGGGCGGCCCGAATCAGCTCGTCGTGAATATCGAACAGCCGGCGCGCGTAGCCGACGCCGCCGGGGCAGCGTTCCCACAGAAATACTGTCGGACGACCGGTATGCGGTGACCGCACCTGAGGAACGGCGTGCAGGTCGCGAGCATCGCACATGAGAAACAGCGGTGCCAGGTTCCCCAGCACGTGAGCCAGTCCCCAGAGCCCGTTCTGCAACGCCTCACGCGACAGCCCTTCGGTGGTCGCCTCGTCCAGCGCCAACCAGAACGCCGTGGTGTGCTGGTCTTCCTGCGGGAGGTGGATCTTGCCCCAACCCACGTTCTCGTGGGTGTGCAGCTTCACTTTCTTGTAGATGGTCGCCAGAAACGTGACCGCGACCTCCCCGTGCGCCTTGGTGCCCCCCTTGACCGGCTCCGTGGCGAACGATTCGAGCACGTCGAGGTCCACCGCGAGGTTAGCGTCGGTGTAGTAATCCACGTTCACCTTGCGGACGTACGCCTTCTGCTCCTCCCAGTCGAGGCGATCCACGTGGTATTGCTGGCCGCCGTGAAGGTAGATGGCACCTTCGTGGATGAGCGTCGGCGCCGATGGTCGGTCCACTTCCCCGATCACCCGGGGCCTACGCCCGGGCGCATCGTCCGGTGCGGCTTCGACGATCACGAAGTTGTCCACGGCGGCGCTCCGCAGGCTCACCTGCTCCGCCGGGTACGACTCGGCCATCCAGTGATAGCGGCCATCGGCCCGGTAGAGCACCTGCTCCTCGGCGAGCAGGTCCAGGAGCTGCCGGGCGTCCTGACCGAAGGATTCGTCCGCGTCGAACGGAAGCTCGAACGCCGCGCACTTCACATGGCTGATGCGCACGAACAGGTTGTCCGGATCGACCAGACCCGCTTCGGGCGGCGTTTCGAAGAGGTATTCCGGGTGGGACGCGAGGAACTGATTGAGGGCGCTCGAGTTGGCGACCAGACAGGAGAACGACAGATCCGCTCGCCGGCCAGCGCGACCCATCTGCTGCCACGCGCTCGCCAGGGTGCCGGGGTATCCGACCAGAATCGACGCGTCCAACCCACCGATGTCGATGCCGAGCTCGAGAGCGTTCGTCGCGACGACGCCGCGCACGCGTCCCTCTCGCAGTCCTCTCTCGATGGCTCGGCGCTCGCCCGGGAGGTAACCACCGCGATATCCCTCGATGGCCGGTGGGTCCCCCGGTCGCTGCCGCACCGTCTCCCGCAAATACGTCAGCAGGAGTTCCACACTCACCCGCGAGGGAGCGAACACGATAGTCTGCACATCCTCCCGCAAGAGACGGGCCGCCAGGTCGCGGGCCGCGTTGAGCGCACTGCGCCGAATGCCCAGCTCGGCATTGACCACCGGCGGGTTGTAAATGGCCACGACGCGTGGGCCCGCCGGCGCGCCGTTGTCGTCGACCAGGTCAAAGGGCGCCTCGACCAGACGCTCGGCCAGCTCGCGGGGATTCGCGATGGTCGCCGAGCAGCAAATGAACACGGGATCGCTTCCATAGAAGCGACAGATCCGCCGCAAGCGGCGAATCACGTTGGCCACGTGGCTGCCGAACACGCCGCGATACTGGTGCATCTCGTCGATGACCACGAACCGCAGGTGTTCGAACAGCTTCATCCACTTGGTGTGGTGGGGCAGGATGCCGGTGTGCAGCATGTCCGGGTTCGTGACGACGATGTGCCCCGCCGAGCGCACCTTACGCCGGGCGTCCTGGGGCGTGTCGCCATCGTAGGTGAACGTACGGATGTCGACGCCCATGGCGGTCACGAGCCCGTGCAACTCATCCATCTGGTCCTGGGCCAGGGCCTTCGTAGGGAAGAGATAGAGCGCGCGGGCCGACGGGTCCTCGAGAATCGTCTGGAGCACCGGCAGGTTGTAGCAGAGCGTCTTCCCCGACGCCGTCGGCGTCACCACGACGGCGTTGCGGCCGGCGAGCGCGGCCTCGGCCGCTTGGGCCTGATGCGTGTACAGGGCATCGATGCCTGCGCGGCGCAGCGCTTCGCGGAGACGCCCGTCGAACCGAGATGAGTACGGCACGGTGCGCGCGGGCCGCGCCGGCAGCACTCGCCAGGCCGCGAAGTTCCGCCCTAGCTCCGGGTCCGTTCTGAGATCGTCGAGTAGCCTCGCCAGTGGCCTGCGAGCCATAGGGCCTCCTTGCACGAGTCGCACGGCTGTTCCGAACGTACGGTCGTAACTCTACGCTCTGCCCCGCAGCGTGTCAACCTGAGTGACGCGCCCGCAAGGCCGTCGTATCGTAGGCGAGGAGGAGACGATGGGACGACGACCACGAGGGGCCCGGCTGTGGCCCGCTGCCGCCGCGTTGGCGCTGTTCGCCGGGACGGCGTGCTTCGGCTCGAGTACGTCCACCGACGACATCCCTTCTCCCGCACCCGGCACCCCGGCCGACCCGGTGCCCTTCGTCATCGCCGCGCCCGCCCGGGAAGCGACGCGCGTGGCATACGTGGCCGCGGCTCTTCTCATGCGTGAAGCCCCGGGCGTTCCCCTGCGTGTCGAAGCAGACGAGTATCGGCCGGAGGGTTCGCCAGCGGACGTGGTCGTGTCACGCGCGGCCCTCCAAGATCCGGCGGCGACGCCCGTCTCGTACTGGCTCCTCGCGGCGCATCCCCTCACAGCTCCACGAGAAGTCGCTTCTGGGGCGCTGCTCGACCTCTACCGACACGGACGGGCCGGCGCGTCGCTCTTCGTGCCCGACGTCGCGAGCCTCGACCCCTTCGACGGCGGCCCCGGAACGCCTCGCGCCGCTCGCATGGTTCCACCGGAAGATCTGGCGGCGCATCTCTGGTCCGACCCGTCAGCGCTCGCGCTCGTGCCCAGCGGGCTGTTCACGGACCCACGACTCGTCTTCGTCCCAGTCGACGGCGTCGATCTGCTCCGCGAGCCCGAGCGCGCGTCTACCTATCCGCTCGCCACGCGGCTGCGCATCGAGGCGCACGCCACCTCACCCGGACGACGTGACCTGGCCGCGTCCGTCGCGCAGGCGCTCCGCAAAGGGCTCTCCGCGCGGCCGCCCCCTCCGGCGACGCGTTTGATCTTCACGGGCGACGTCATCCCCGCTCGCTGCGCCTACGCTCGGCAGGCCGCCCTGGGTGACTTCGCTCATGCGTTCCGGGCTCTCGCACCATTCCTCAGCGCAGGCGACATCACCGTTGGTTCCCTCGACGCGGCCGTCTCCGACGCGGGCACGCCCATCGGATGTGAGCCGACATTCAGCCTGCTGGCGCCCGCGGCCAGCGTCGAAGGCTTTCGGCTCGCCGGATACGACGTGATGACCGTCGCTACCAACCACGTGAAGGACTGCGGAGCCTCATCATGCGGCGATCGCGCGTTCCTGGATACGCTCGCGAACCTCCGCGCCTCGGGCATCGCACCCGTCGGCGGCGGCCGCAACTTGGCGGAGGCGCGCGCACCGGTCGTCATCGAGGCGAACGGCGTCCGATTCGCCTTCCTCGGCTATGACGCCATCGCACCCTACTACCATGCGGGCGAGGCCAGCGCCGGAACGGCCCCCCTGCGCGAAGACATCCTACGGGCGGATGTGACGTCCGCCCGGCAGGCTGCGGACGTGGTCGTGGTGCTGCCTCAGTGGGGCGTGGAATACACGTCCGTGCCGGTGGCAGAGCAGCGAAGGCTGGCTCGAGCCGCCATCGAAACCGGTGCGGCCCTCATCGTCGGGAATCATCCGCACTGGGTACAGGCGAGCGAAGTGGTGGCCCACGCCTTCGTGGCGTACGCACTGGGCAATTTCGTCTTCGACCAAAGCTGGTCGCTGGAGACGCAGCAGGGCGCAATGCTGGAAGCCGTGTTCTGGGGCTCCTCGCTCCGTGCGGTCCGGTACTACCCGGTGCGGATCGTGGAGGACCACCGGCCGGTGCTGGCCGGCCCGGAGGAAGCGGCCCAGATTCTCGCACGCATCATCGAGGCGTCGGAAGAACTCGCCCCGCCGTGATCCGGCTCTTCTCGCATTGCCTGCCCGGTCCGAGGATCATCGGGTAGACGTTGCGACGCGCGGGCGCTTTGCGTTTGAATCAAAGTGAAGAGGGGGTGCAGGCGGGATGAGCGCCATCGAAGAGCGGGTCAAAGAGCTGAAGGCCACCATCGCCGAGCATGATGGCCAGAACGTGGCCACCTGGCGCTTCGCGCGTGAGGTCGACGAACTCATCAGCCGGTTCTACGACGACATCGGCGCCATCACCACCGTGAGCTCCCGGGCGCTGTTCGACCTCTTCGTAATCAAGACGCTGTACGTCAACCGCCGGAGCACCGATGCGCAGGTGATCGACTACCTGGGCGCGATGCTCGAGCGCTATCTGTTCACGCGAGAGCTGTTCCCCATCGTGCGCGAGGGCGGACGCAGGACGCTGATGTACCTGTCCGACCTGCTCGAGGAATCGAAAGCGCTCACGCAGTTCCAGAATCTCTTCGAGGCGTACCGGAAGTACGGCGATAACGCGCTGTTCGTGACCGGCGTGTTCCCGCGCAGCCTGCGTCGGCGCCGCGGAGGACACTACCGGTGGTCGCGGCCGACCGGCTTCGTCGACGCGTCCTACTACGTGACCACGGGCAAGAGCATGTACCGGCTGGCGTCCAAGCACGACCTGGCGGAGTTCACGGGGCAGCGGGAACTGCTCGCGAAGCTCTCGGAGTACTTCGAGATCTACATGGACGCGCTCAACGAAGCCAGCGAGCGATACATCCTGGGGTTCGACATGAACCTGATCGCGGACAAGATGCTCGACGCCATCAACGCGTACCGGCGAACGGGCGACGAACGACACCTGGACAACGCCCGGCGGTACGCCGCGATCCTGAAGGTCGATACGACGGCCTATCCCAGGCTGTTCGAGCGAGGTGGGTTTCCACCGGTCGAGCGCGGCTACTGAATCGCTGCTGCCTCTTGCATTCCGCGCGCGTCTGGGATAGAAGTAGTGTTAGCACTCTCGCCCTCTGAGTGCTAAGATCAGCGACGCAACAAACCACGTTCAACGCCACATCACGAAAAGGGAAGGTGAAGCATGGCCAAACAGCTCCTCTTCGATGAGCAGGCTCGCCACGCGCTCAAGGAAGGCATCGACGCGTTGGCCGACGCCGTCAAAATCACGCTCGGGCCCAAGGGTCGAAACGTCGTCCTCGACAAGAAGTTCGGGGCGCCGACCATCACCAACGACGGGGTGACCATCGCCAAGGAGATCGAGATCGAGGACCCGTTCGTCAACATCGGCGCGCAGCTCGCCAAGGAGATCGCGTCCAAGACGAACGACATCGCTGGTGACGGCACGACGACGGCGACGGTGCTGGGTCAGGCCATCGTCCATGAGGGCCTCAAGAACGTCGCCGCCGGGGCCAACCCCATGGCCCTCAAGCGCGGCATCGAGAAGGCCGCCGAGACCGTCGTCGAGGCCCTCAAGAACATGGCCGTGCCGGTCACGACCCGCGAACAGATGGCCCAGGTCGCCGCGATCTCCGCGGCCGACGAAGCCATCGGCAACCTCATCGGCGAGGTAATGGAGAAGGTCGGGAAGGACGGCGTCATCACCGTCGAGGAGTCGAAGAGCATCGCCACCGAAGTCGAATACGTCGAGGGGATGGCGTTCGACCGCGGGTACATCAGCCCGTACTTCGTGACCAACAGCGAGAAGATGGAGGCCGAGATCGAGGATCCGTACATCCTCGTCACGGACAAGAAGCTGTCCTCGGTCAACGACATCCTCCCGCTACTGGAGCGCCTCCTGCAGGTGTCCAAGAACCTGCTCATCATCTGCGATGACTGCGAGGGCGAGGCGCTGGCGACCCTCGCTGTGAACAAGCTCCGCGGCACGCTGAACGTCGTGGCCGTGAAGGCTCCGGGCTTCGGCGACCGGCGGAAGGACAACCTCGGCGACATCGCCGCGCTCACCGGCGCCCAGGTCATCAGCGAAGAGCTGGGCCGCAAGCTCGACTCCGTCCAGGTCGAGGACCTCGGCCGCGCGCGCAAGGTGATCGTCAGCAAGGAAGAGACCACCATCGTCGAAGGCAAGGGCGACCCGAAGGCGATCCAGGCGCGCATCGCGCAGATCAAGAGCGCGCTGGAGACGACCACCTCCGACTGGGATCGGGAGAAGCTCCAGGAGCGTCTGGGCAAGCTCGCGGGCAGCGTCGCTGTCATCAAGGTCGGCGCCGCTACCGAGGTCGAGCTGAAGGAGAAGAAGCACCGCGTCGAGGACGCGCTCTCGGCCACGCGGGCGGCCGTGGAGGAAGGCATCGTCTCGGGCGGTGGCGTCGCGCTCATCAACGCGCAGCCGGCGCTCGACAAGCTGAAGCTCGAGGGTGACGAGCAGACCGGCGTGAACATCCTGCGGCGCGCGCTCGAGGAGCCGCTCCGCCGCATCGCTATCAACGCGGGCAAGGACGGCTCGGTCATCGTGCAGCGCGTCAAGGAGCTCAAGGTCGGCGAGGGGTACGACGCCCTTCGGGACGAGTTCGGCAACATGCAGAAGAAGGGCATCATCGACCCGCTCAAGGTCACCCGCGCCGCGCTCGAGAACGCCGTCAGCATCGCCGGTATGGTGCTCACCACGAACTGCCTGGTGACCGACATTCCGGAGAAGAAGGAGGGCGCCGCATCGACGCCACCGACGTACTGACGCGCCAGCGGCCCAGCACCGGCGTCGTGTGAAGGAGTGAGACGCATGGCAACGGAAAATGGCGTGCTCATCAACACGGCGGAGGTGAAACAGGTCGTCGCGAACGCGGACGTCTTCGCCATCGGGTTCCCGCTGTTCCCGGAGCGCCTGTTGGTGGATACGCGGTCCGACGCCACGACGCCACCGATGGCGCGCCTGGTCGAGCCGGTATCGTCGGTGCAAGAGCGATTCTTTTGGCTGGGTCAGCACCGGCCGTCGCTCGGCATGCCGCAGCGCTTCATGTTCTTCTTCTGGCCGCACAGCATCGGCTTCCTGGAAGAAAGCGGCGTGTGGAGCGCGATCCGGCAGCGGTTGCTCGCCGACGAACCTGGTCGGGGCGTTGTCGACGAGCTCGACCGCGCGCTCGAGGAGCTCAAGGCGAAGGAGCGCGACATGTACATCGGCGCCATTCGTGGCGACGAACGACACCGGACCCTCTGGGCTGCGCGCTGAGCGTCGTCGTACGGCGCATCCCCAAGCCGGGCTCACGTGCGTGAGCCCGGCTTGTCGTTGGCTCACGTAGGGGTAGCCGGCACATGACGGCTATGGTCTAATAGGTGAACGGCATTCAGTGGAGCCGCCATGAGCGCTGGTCCCGACTCGCTTCCCTTCAGGGGCAAACCGCCTCGGAACCGTGTCCGCCGGTTCACCAACGTGGGCCGGATGCTCGCCGGCGTGTTCATCGGGTACAAGCTGATCACCCTCCGCGAGCGCTGGAAGGGCCACGACTGGGCCGAGGCCCGCCGACGTGAGCACCATCTGCGGAGCGCCCGCAGGTTCTATGCCACCGCCATCCGGCTGCAAGGTCTGCTCATCAAGACCGGCCAATTCCTCGGCACCCGCCCGGATCTCGTACCCGACGAGTACGTCGAGGTCCTATCCCGTCTCCAGGACCAGGTTCCGCCCGAGCCGTTCCACGTGATCGAGCGGGTCATCGAGCGCGAGCTGGGCGCGCCGCTGCGCTCCGCGTTCGCCGATTTCGACGAAACGCCTATCGCCTCGGCGTCCCTGGCCCAGGTGCATCGGGCCAGGCTGCGCGACGGGCGCGACGCCGCAGTGAAGGTCCAGTACCCGGGTATCGACCGAGTCGTGCAGATCGACCTCCGCAACCTGAGGTTCTTCGTCGGGCTGCTGAGCCGGCTCGATCGCACGATGGACTACCGTGTCGTTGCGGAGGAGATGAGCCGTCAGGTGCCCCTCGAGCTCGACTTCCTCGCTGAGGGGCGCAACGCCGAACGGGTCCGGTACAACTTCGCGGGTCACCCGCAGATCGTCGTTCCGGAGATCTATTGGGAGTTCACGACCCGTCGTGTGCTCACCATGGAGTACATCGAGGGCGTGAAGGTCACCGACGTCGCCGCGTTGGAAGCCATGGGCGTCGACAAGCGTGAGGTCGCGCGCCTGCTGGTCGAATCGTACCTGACGCAAATGTTGCGCCACGGCTTCTTCCATGCCGACCCGCATCCCGGAAATCTCCTCGTCCAGCCGGGTCCCCGCGTGGCGTTCGTCGATTTCGGCATGGCTAAGGAGCTGCCGCCTTCATTCCGCGAGCTGTTCGTCCGGTTCAATCGCGCGATGGTCGCCGCGGACAACGCCGCCATGGGCCAGGCGTTCCGCGACATGGGCTTCCGCATGAAACGGGACGACGAAGCGTCGTACGTCGCCCTGAGCAACGCATATATCGGGAACATCGTCCGCAAGACCGGTGACCGCGGCTACGCGGACCAGGAGCTGCTGCGTGAGTCCTTCCTCGAGGTCATGCAGCTCCTCCGACACAATCCGTTGGTGGCGATGCCGAGTGAGCTGCTGCTCGTGGGACGCGTGACGGGCCTGCTCAACGGACTGGGCAAGATCCTGGACTCGCGCGTGAACCTTCTCGAAGCCATCGGGCGATTCGTCTCCGAAGACGACGCCGCGACGCAGCCCGCCCGCGCATGAGGTGGTCCGATAGGGGAAATCCCGCGCGTGGCGCCTCAAAAGTGATGGTTACCGAAACCGAAGTGATGCCTCATAAATGCGGTTACCCAAGCCTCCCGCGCGCCTGCCGCTCGGTGC
>FWPU01003242.1_pt1 | contig 41718 bp, 40 predicted proteins | sample 2228361 | NCBI WGS metagenome assembly FWPU01 (sample SAMEA103939777, study PRJEB20133) | metagenome | reverse complement strand
CCCAGTCTGGATTCTGGCTTTCGCCAGAATGACGGTAGGAGCCAGTCATCCTGGACTTGATCCAGGATCCAGCCATGGCACCGGAGCCCAAACCAGAGCGCCTTGACATATTGCCCAGTCTGGATTCTGGCTTTCGCCAGAATGACGGGGAGAGTGTGGCGCAAGCCAGGGCCTTCGCCAGAATGACGACGACGGTGACGACTACTGTCCCACTGTTCTGGTCACAGCCGCAACATTCCAGCCACTTACCACAATTGCAGGCTCACATCCCTGAATGAGCGCACTCTCATACGAGGCGACAATCTCCTTGACCCGGCCTGGCAGTATCGACACATAATTGTCTTCCCACATAACTGGCAGCACCTCCTCCCCTCCACGACCCTTTGTTATTTGGAGGCGAACCATGAACGCAAGGGACGAGCTGTGGTTGGCGACCGTTATGCTGACCCTCTGCATCTTGGCCCTTTGCTCCAGCTTGCTTGCGACGTCCAACTCCACTAGGGGGAGCGACTCAAGCATGCTAAGGTCCCCATAGACAAGAGTTGGCGTGTAGTACCAGTCTGAAAGCCCCCACGCCATGACATCGGGTCTTGTGGAGAGCCAATAGAAATTCGAGCTGACTGGAGAACCAGACGCGTCCGAAAGAACAAGATCCACGAAGTAGGTCTTTGTAAGATCCGGGATCTCAGGGATCTGAAGGACCGTTAGGACCGAGTCCTGCACCACATACACAGTTTCCTGCGCGTGGTACCTTACCTTCATGTCGAAGTCCAGGACCGCCACATCGACCTTCATACTACCCATGTCTCTGCGATAGCTGTTGACCACTACCACAGACCGATCGTCATACGAGTACTGGACGTGAAGCGGCTCGCAAGCCTTTTTGGCGCCAAAATAGGAGCCTGCTGGTCGCAAATAATAGTCATAGAGATGCCAGATGAGCGAAGGCCAGGCATCATTGAGCATCCACTGGATGATCCCCGTAGCGTTATACTTGTTTCTGCCGTAGGCCTCGAGCATAGCGCGATGGGCCTCGTAGTTCATGGCCTGTGCCTTCCTGAGAAAGTCCTCGAGATCACGCGCTGGTCCATACCTTTTCTCGAGCGCCTTGGTAAAAATCTCTATATTCTTGAACTGGCCGCCTCCGGCATGATAGTTCCAGACATCGTCTATGGGCCAGAGAGTATCGTTAAGGAGCATCGCACGTAGACTCTCCACAGGTGGGATCGACGGCCCAGGGCTTGTCTCGGTATTGAACCCGAACGCACCGCCAAACCTCGTGTCAGCATACCAATAGATAGGAGGAACGTAGTCATAAGGACCGGTCATCTTCATGCCGGTCGGACCACTGACCGGCGAGGCAACCTCAGTGGCTGAGGACACGATAGCGTTTGGCCATCGGTATGCGGCAAGTATATCGAGATACATCTGTTCCACATCTGCAGGTGGATGAAAATCACTTCCGTTGAACCATGCAATGACGCTCGGGTGGTTTCGCAGGCGACAGATCTGGCTTTTGAGAGATTCGGCTGCTATTCGGTAGTCCTCTTTGTCCCAGAGCGGCCAGTGTTCCCAGTGGTCGCAGCAACACCAGCCAGCCAAAACGAGGATCCCATTCTGGTCGCACAAGTCAAGCAGATGGTCGCTACCGAGCTTTCCTTCGAGCCGGATGGCGTTCAGGTTCAAGTCTCTTACATAGGCTATTTCTGCTTCCTCTCGCTGGGCTGCATACCGAAACAGCATATCAGGGGCCCAACCAGCACCTCGAATCAAGACCCGTTCACCATTGACGAGAAATACCCTGTTACCACGCTCGTCAATCTCAGTGGCTACCTCTCTAATGCCAAACCGAACAGTCGTACGGTCAGATACAAGGCCCCTTGAATGGGCCACGATCTCAAGGTCGTAGAGCTGCTGCTCTCCCATATGCAATGGCCACCAAAGACGCGGCCTATCGATGCGGAGATCAGGAAACTGGTCAGAGCATACAACAACCTCGCGCACCTCCCTGGCCTCGAGTGCTACCTCCTGGGTTACCTCAGCAGCCTCGATTCTTACTGTTACCATTCCTTGGACAGGATCATCGGTCGTGTTGACAATTTCTGCTGTGACCGTAAGTTCTGCAGACCCTGACCGAGGATCAGGAAGATGCGTTATTACATGGGGATTGCGTAGCTTCAGGTCTCCGCACGTACTCAAGATAACTTCTCTCCAGAGGCCCATGTTCTTGTCAGGAGGCATTGGATTCCAATCGACCCAAGTATGGGCTAGATCGAACATCTTTGGAGCATATACCTTGACAGCCACACAGTTGATCTCTCCAAAGAGGATTGCAGGAGTCACGTCCATCGAGTGCGTTCGGTACGTGCCAGCCAGGGTGCGAGCATCGGCAACAAGCTCGCCGTTGAGCCACACATCTGCCCTGAAATTTATCCCATTGAACGCAAGGAACACGCGGCGTGCCTTCCATGTCTCCGGAACAAAGAATTCAGTACGATACCACCACGGCCACCGAAAGGGACTGTCCAGCGGCATGGGGAGGTTGGAAAAGTTCGAGCCGATAGGATACTGCGTGCCTGGGATGGACCGCAGGTTCATCCCAACGTATGGATCAGGATACACGCCGGCATCGACCAATGCAGAAAGCACGGTCGAAGGTACTGTGGCAGGATACCACTTATCGGTGCTCCAACCCGGCAAAGAGACAATTTCACCACCAGAGGATTCGATCTGGCTCGATTGAATGAACCAGCCCTCAGAGAGAAGGATACGGGAGCTCAGATCCGTGCTCGTTAGTGCCAGATCGGATTCGCCTCCCCGGTCGCTTCCACAGCCACAAGGTAAGATGATGGTCAGGGCAAGAAACAGTGCAGAACGGCAGACCAGAAGAATCAGTGGGGTCGTTCCCTCGGAGGTGCGCATAACACAGAGAACTCGCGCCTTACACAGGCCGGGACACAGGTGGCCTCAGAGTTCTTGATAGGTCGACTCTGCAACAAGGCGAAGTCGTTCATCCTTGGTTGTCATTGCGATGATGTTGAGCTTTGAACGGAACCCCTGGCGTTCCTGAAGACCTTGTTTCTCATAGAGCTTCCGCAGGGCACTGATTGCCTCTTCGACCACTTGACTGTCCTTGTAGTCGAGCAACAGCATCAAGGTTCCCCAGTCCTCGGGCAGGCCGTATAGTCTCATATACTTTTTTACCGACGAAGTGAACTTGTCAGTACCAAAATGCTTGTGGATCTCGGCCAAGGCCTTTTGCTTCTGAGGGTCGACCTGTTTGGCAGCGCCTCCACCCTGAAAAAGTTTTTCTGCCTTTTTCAGGATCTCTTTTCTAACCCACGCAGGGCTGGAGCCCATGCCAAGATCATCCTGGGGCACATGACGGCTCCTGTCTCGCTTCCTATCCCGGTCTCTCCAGCTCGGCTTTTCTCTGAAATCATCGTCTCTATACTTCTGCATCTCTCGATCCCTCGTCGCTTTCAATCTCTAGGCACTGTTGCCAAGAGGTCATGGCTGTATTCCTGCACATTGAGCACGGCCCGAGATACCTCGTGAAACCTTGAAAGACGGCGGTGGGAAAACAATATGGGACGGATATTGCTTCTGTGCATACTACCACAAAACCTCTGTCTTTGCCATTGGTTTTCGGCTTCACGACCGATTCAGGAGGCATCTGTTCACTTCAAGGAGAACCCAGAACGAGCCGTGTACTTAACAGGCATCTGTCTGCTATAGTATAGGATGTCGTAACGTGAGCGAGGGAATCAGACAAGTGATACAATCAAAGGTGTACATTGTCGGAGCCGGACCAGGTGATCCGGGCTTGATTACTGTAAAAGGACTGCACTATCTACAACGTGCGGACGTCCTGATCTACGACCGTCTTGTGCACCCTGATCTTGTAGCCCAGGCCCCACCACACGCTGAAAGAATCTATGTCGGAAAAGAGCAGAACTACCACACGATACCCCAAGAAAACATAAATGAACTTATGGTCCAAAGGGCGCGGCAGCACAAGACTGTAGTCAGGCTCAAAGGCGGAGATCCTTTTGTGTTTGGAAGAGGAGCGGAAGAGGTTCTCTATCTGCTTCGACACGGGATCGCCTGCGAGGTCGTACCAGGGGTCTCTTCTGCAACCGCTGTCCCTGCCTACGCAGGGATCCCGATTACCCACAGGGAATATTCCTCCATGGTCTCTATCATTACAGGACACGAAACCTTTACCAAGCACAGGCCTCCCTTACGCTACGATTTGATCGCCCCAAGCGACAGTACACTGGTAATCTTGATGGGGATGACCAATATAGAGCAGCTCACCAATGAACTCATACATCACGGACGATCACCTCGTACCCCGGCTTGTGTCATTACGTGGGGGACGTATCCTGAGCAGCAGGTTGTCACCAGCACGCTCGAAGATATTGCGCACAGGGTGCTCGACGAGAAGATGAGTCCGCCCGGCGTCATAGTTATTGGAGAGGTCGTGCGGTTCCGTGAACTGTTCCGTACCTACGGTGATCTCTACGGGTAAACGTACTGACGATGTACTCACGCGGCGGTGTGTATCCTGTCTTCCTAGTGCTTACAGGTGCACCTGTGCTCATGGTTGGCGGTGGTGAGGTGGCCTTTCGAAAGGCTGTCAGGCTGATCGATACAGGTTGTGAGCTCACTGTGGTGGCACCATCGCTCGTTGAGGCATTTGACGCGCTCCTGAACAAAAGGAATTTCCATTGGGAGGCACGGCCTTACAACAGGGGAGAGGCAGGATCCTACCTTGTGGTCTTTTGCGCAACTGATGATCCAGCAATTAATGAGCACGTCTACCAGGACGCTATAGCGAGCGGCCGTCTGGTAAATGTCGCAGACAAACCTGATCGCTGTACGTTCTTTGTGCCGTCTACCGTTGAGAGGGGATCGCTCAAGATCGCTGTCTCTACTTCAGGCAAGTGCCCTGCCCTTTCACGTCACGTGAGGATCATGCTGGAGCAGGCAGTGCCAGAGCGATACGGTCTACTTCTGGAACAGTTGACTCGCATTCGCTCGCTCATACGACAAAAGGTGCGATCTGAGACAGCTCGCAGGGTCTTCCTTCAGAGGATCGTTTCCTCAAGGGCCTCAGAAGCATTCCTCACCGGGAACGAGGCCCTCCTCGAGAACATCGCCACTGCCTGGAGCCGCGCACGGCCTCGTTAGTCGCTGCTTTCGAGCACAGAAAAACCTTCGGCATGCGGCTTGTAACAGGAAGCGTAAGCTATATAGATAGTTCGAGCCGGCACCTGTGCCTGTGCTGTTACCTATACTTCACTGACTGCGATTGCGGATTCAGGACATGTCTCGACGCAACTCTCGCACCCGAGACATTCATCCATCTTGGTAGGCTCTGATTTCCCGTCTACCAGTTCCAGTACTTCAGCCGGGCAGATATCGACACACTCACTGCATCCGTTGCATTTATCCTTATCCACGACTACATTGTACATGAAGCGATCCTCTCCTCATATGGTGTGATTTTAGAAGACTCGTACCACGCACGCCTTCTATGTAGCTTGTTTCTTCACCGATATGGCAATCTTGTAGAGAACAGTAAGTACAAAGAACCCAACAGCCCATACACCGAGTGTAATACAGAGTTCAGGTGCAGTTGGTTTGTACTCAGTAATCTTCTCCAGAGGGTTAGGCACAAAGCCTCCGACCACGAGCCCCATACCTTTGTCTATCCACGTACTCACAAACACGGCAAGCACGGCCAAACCGAGCACAGACTCGTTTTGCCTTGTCGAGGGATTTACCAAAAGAACGATGGATAGGCAGGCCAGGATTGCAGAGGCCCACATCCACGGCACCAGGAGATTGTGTCCTTCGAGTCCGGCATACAGGTATTTGAACGTGATCGTATGGCCGGGGATACTGCTGTAGAACGCAGTGAAGACCTCCAGGAGAAGGAAAAACACGTTAAGGATCATCGCATAGGTCACGATCTGTGCCAGCTTCTGTATGGGCTCACGTCCAGGGTCGAACCCGGCCACTCTCCTCACAATGAAGCAAAGAATGATGAGAAGCGATGGTCCTGAGGCGAAGGCTGAAGAAAGAAATCGTGCCGCCATGATGGCAGTGAGCCAAAAGTGCCTGCCAGGGAGGCCGGCGTAAAGGAACGCCGTAACAGTATGAATGCTGATGGCCCAAGGGATCGACACATAGATAAGCGGCTTTACCCAACCAGGCGGTGCGACTGCCTTGCGTTCAGCCTCGAGTGTTACCCAGCCAATCACGATGTTAAGGAGCAGGTAGCCGCTCAACACCACCATATCCCAGAACATTACGGAATTGGGTGTCGGATATAAAAGCACATTGAGTACCCGTAGCGGTTGACCCATATCGACAAAGATAAACAGCATGCACATCAAGACCGAAGAGACAGCGAGGAATTCTCCTAGGATCGTGATCTTGCCGAATTGCTTGTAGTGATGCAGATAGTAGGGGAGCACGAGCATGACTGCAGAAGCGGCGACTCCGACCAGGAAGGTAAATTGAGCTATGTAGAATCCCCAGGAGACATCCCTGCTGAGGCCTGTAATACCCAATCCATAGGTAAACTGCCATAGATAGCAGAGAAACCCGATCCCGATGATCACAGCCAGCAGAAAAAGCCATGCATAGTATCTTCGATCTCCGACAAGCGCCTTTTCAATCATAACTGCCTCACACGATATAGTAGATGTGGGGACCTGTACCAAGTTCTGCCTTACGCCTGATGGTGAAATGGGAGCGAAGCAAGGCCCTGACCTCAGAGTCAGGGTCCTCGAGATCGCCGAACACCAGTGCCTTTTGCTGGCAGGCCTCAACACATACTGGTAGTTTCCCTACAGCGAGCCTTTCTGCACAAAACGTGCATTTCTCCACCACACCTCTCATCCTGGTGGGGTATTCAGGATTCGTTTCCGCTATGAATGGACGGCCGTCTTTATCCTTGCCCCGCGGATCGCGCCAGTTGAAGCTCCTCGAGCCGAACGGACATCCTGCCATACAGAAACGGCAACCTATGCAGCGGTGATAGTCCATCATCACGATGCCGTCCGGTCTCTTGAACGTAGCCTTGGTCGGACAGACCCTCACGCACGGTGGATGCTCGCAATGGTTGCACAGGACCATAAAAGGCTTGCCCTCGAGGTCTTCGCTGAGATACTCATGCTCCTGGCCTGGAAAGGCATGCTCATAGGGCTCGCTCCAGATCCACTTGATTTCGTCTTTGGGGTTTCGGAAGTCAGGAACATTGTGATACCGATGGCATGCCACCACACAATCGTTGCACCGCCCCTCCCGTTCGATCTTCTCGCGACACTTCTTAAAATCGACAACCATTGCCCACCGCTTTCCCACAAGGGCGTGAGCTCCCACAGGGGGCTGGACTTCTTCTGGGCTCGGCTCGTTTCTGGAGAGTGCCTTTACCGCTGACGTAGCTCCCATGCCCAGCAGGGTACTCACTCCCGCAAATCGTAAGAACTCCCTTCTGTTGAACCCCATCGCTTATTTCTCCTTTGGATACGTATGGCAGTCCCAGCAATAGGGCGTAACCCCAACGTAATTGTGGCACTGATCGCAAAATTGGGCCTTGCTCTCATGACACTTCATACATGTCTTGGTAAGGCTCATATCGTACAGACGGCCGTCCTCTGTCTCGTACACCTGATTCCCCTGCCTGACCACCGCATCTCGCCATGTGTTCAACACCTGCATGTGTTCAGCCCTCATGGAGGGGGCATCCATCACGCACTTTTGCTCTTTGTCCGTAATCTTGGGCTCGGGCGTAAACGATGCCTTGCCCATGACCGTGTTGTACACGACCGGCGACGCGAGGATACAGAGGAAGATAATGAGCCCGACAAGTATCTTTCCACCGTCATACATTGCCGCCACCCTCCTTGGTTGTGAGAAGCGGTTCGCCTCGCACATCGGTCGTTCGTTCTTTCTCGCCGTCCATGACCAGGGCATTTGCTACAAGCTCGTGTATGCCACCCACTTCTACGCCCGGCACCCAAAATTCCATCAGCGGGGTCAGTGTAGCTTTGTCAATAGCGCATATACATGCGAGCAGGTTCACTCCGTGTTTCTCGTGAACGTACTTTACGGCATTGGCACGCGGCAACCCGCCTCTCATCCTTGCCTCAAGGTTCTCGTCAGTACCCAGTCCAGAACCACTTCCACAACAGAATGTATGCTCGCGAATCGTATTTTCAGGCATCTCGAAGAAGTTGTTGCACACATGCTTGATGACGAACCGCGGTTCTTCGAAAAGGCCCATGGCCCGTGCTGGATTGCAGGAGTCGTGGAAGGTGACCCTCCAATGGTCGTTTCGGCTGGGGTCGAGTTTGATCTTGTTGTGTTTGATAAGGTCAGAGGTAAATTCACAGATATGGACCATCTTGGTAGAAGCGGCATGTTCGAATCTGGTCCCTGTGATCGGGGAGACAGGAATCTCGAGAAAATCTGCCGGACCGTTCACAGTATCCATGTACTGGTGGATGACCCTCCACATGTGGCCACATTCGCCACCAAGGATCCACTTTACCCCGAGCCGCTTCGCCTCAGCATATATTTTGGCGTTGAGTCTCTTGAGCATCTCGTGCGAGTTGAACACACCGAAATTTCCTCCCTCAGAGGCGTACGCACTCCAGGTGTAGTCAAGTCCTATCTGGTGAAACAGCATGAGGTACCCGAGCAGTGTATAGTAGTGGGGCGAACCGAAGTAGTCTGCAGAGGGAGTGACGAAGAGAATCTCGGCACCTTTTCTGTTTATTGAAGGCTCTATCTTGACGCCGGTAATCTCAGAAGCCTCGTCTGCGGCAAACTCGATGCTGTCCTTGAAGGCGTGGGGCTCTATTCCGAGGTGGTTACCAGTTCTGAAGCATTTGCCGGCTGGCTCGATGACCCAGTTGATATTGCACCCGATCAGGTTGAGCAACTCCCTGGCCATCATTGTGATCTCGCACGTATCGATTCCATAGGGGCAGTAGACCGAACACCTGCGGCACTCAGTACACTGGTAAAAGTAGTAAAACCACTCCTTGATCACCTGCTCGTCGAGATCTCGCGCGCCTGCAAGCCTGCCGAAAAGTTTACCAGCAGTGGTGAAATACCTCCTGTAGATGGATCTCAGCAGCTCTGCCCTGAGCACGGGCATGTTTTTGGGATCCCCGGATCCTATGAAGAAATGACATTTGTCTGCACAGGCACCGCAGCGTACACAAATGTCCATGAACAATTTGAAGGATCGAAACTTGGCAAGCCGGTCTTTCATCCCTTCCAGGATGATCTCCTTCCAATTCTTTGGAAGCTTCCAATCGTCATCAGTCGGCTGCCACTCGCGTGGGTTGGGGAGCCCTAAGTATTCGAGGTACTTCGCCCCTCCACTATAACAATACGAACCCTTCTTCATTTCGAGAGGCTGATCCATCCACCCTCTCCGCGGGGGCGTATGGTCAATGCGCAGAATCTCCTTTGGATGCAGTGCCTTCTCTGACATCACTATTCCCTTTCTAATGGAAGGCCCGCTGCCTTCATTTTGTCCCTGAATTCATCCTCCCACTCTTCATATGTATGAACCTTGACCGGATAGTTCCATGGATTGATATGCCTATATTTGCGGCTCATATTGGTCAGATTTCTCGTGGGGCTGAGAAATACCCCTGCCATGTGCACGAGCTTACTAAACGGGAAGTAAGCCAAGAGTATGCACACAAAAAACAGATGTACGTAGAAGATAAGACCGATATCCCTGGGGACAGAGGGCCGTAGCATGACAAGCCCGATCACCAGTTCCTTGACCTTGATGATGTCCACCTTGATGAAATGCCGCATGAGGATACCTGAAAGTGCAATGCCAAGGATAAGGAGCAAGGGGAAGTAGTCAGCAGGTAGGGAAATGTAGCGGATCTTGGCGTCGAACAGTCTCCTGAGCAGCAAATAGCCAACTGCAAGGGTAATCCCAGCGGTTGTTAGGTATACGGTCGGGACACTGATCTGAAAAAATCCGTCAAGATCTTGAATGATCTTGATTATGGCTGGCACTGGCTCGGTAAAGAATCTCACATGCCGGACAAGCACGACAAGAAATGAATAATGAAACACGATGGCGCCCAGCCAGAGGAACTTGCTATTGCCATAGACGATCCGTTCCTCGTCACCTCTGAAGTCCAACTTGGTGTTTCTGAAAAGAGAACGAAATGTCAGCACCTCAAGTGCCATCCGCGCTAGTACGCCAAGTGTGTTGTACGGACTCTCGAGGTTGTTTGCCTTTATCCACGAAAGGGATTTCTGCTGTCCACACGTGGTAGGGATGTGGAATGGGACAGGAACCGCAGCCCACCTAAGCACACGATATACAATCCCTACCACAAAAACCGCCACAGCAGCATACGGGAGGGCAACGCCGAAGATCGTATACAAGCCTGCCGAGCCTACCCCTACCAGCACGACCAGTAAAAGCAGACCTATTGCTGCCAACGAATACAGGAGGTTCATACGGTATCCCCTCGCATTACGTCTCTGATGCTAAGGCCCCAGTGGGAAGCTTCTGAGAACCTGCCATCTTCTCAATCAGCCGATCAGCACTATCCAGCAATCTGTAGGCTCTATCTCGCTCAGCCTTTATCTGGTTGATCGAGATCTCCATGAGCTTTTCTTTGCACCCAACGTAGATATCGAATGCGCGAAGCACGACGGTATCTACCTTCCGCATAAATTCCACGAGTCCTTTCCACAGGGAAGGATCACCCGGCCCCCCTTCTCCGAGTACGTCGCTCACTGCCTCTTCTAAGAAAAACACGTACGCAACTGCCTCAGACGCAGAGAAATCCTGCACAGACCTCACCCGTACGACGGCATCCAAGGCTTCTGAGATCTTTTTCTCGTCCATGTCGCCAAGGAGTTCATCGTACAACGTTTCTATGCCCTGTCTGACACGGGCTCCGACCGGATTGAGAAATCGGTCATGCTCATCCTTAAAAAATCGTGCTGCATCGGGTGGGTACGTTTCCATGATGCGGCCGAGCCATCGTTCCAGGATGATCGCCTTGTTTTTGAGCAGGAACTCGTTGAGGTTCATATCCCCTCGTATCGGAGCACTCGGCGTGCGCACGGACTGGAAACCGTGAGCACATGCCTCTGTGTATTTCTGTGTCTATCCCTAGAGCGCAACAGAGTCCCAGAGCACTGCACGGGCTGGCCACGCATGCAGTTCCTATTGGGGAAAAGGTACGCCTCCTCTGGCCAAGAAGGCGCATGTGCGTTCTGTCAAGCCACTCGCCTTGCTCTTATTCCTGTTTCCCCGCGGTGATGTCAGTTCCCTCACATCGTCTCGTCGCATTGGTGCCGCGCACTCCCTCTGCAATGGGACTGTCTTCCTCAAGAAAAGACACCGTTCGTTCAGCACCTGTAGCCGGCCTGAAAGGCAGTTGCGCATCCCTCATCAGACACAACCAGTAGGCTTGGGAAGTCCGGCCACCTTGCAGGCCCCTTTGGCAGGTCCTGATGGAAACAGCTCATACACGTATTTCAAACTGAAGCCAGTCTCTTTGCACAGTTTTCGCACCATAGGAGCAATACCGAATTTCTGGTAGTAGTCCCGTATGTAATCGACTAACTTCCAGTGATCCTCGCCCATGGCCTCAACACCTTCGGTCTTGGCGAGTGCTTCTGCAATGCTCCGATCCCATATCTCGGGTTGCTGAATGAACCCGTCCTCGTCGACTTCTACCTGTTTTCCCGCCAGTTCTACTGTAGGCATGTCATTCACCTCCTCTACAGACAGTTACGCGTCTGTTGACATGAATCCCGATTCTCAAAAGGCCCCTTTGTTTCTCACGTTACATCAGGGCCTACTGCGTCCTCCTGGTGTAGCTCGTTTGCTGCGCTTGTGTGAGATAGCCGACTTCGCCTATATGCAAGGGCATTCCTTACGAGGGCCTCGGCCCACCGGTATTCACCTAACGCATGGACATGGGAAAACGTTGCAAACACGTTCTTGAATACGACCCCCTCGCGCCCTCGCTCGACACCATGCCCTTTCTTGACACTGCAGACAAGATTCAGTTGTGTTGCTCCCTGGCACACTGCACGGGAGTAATGAAATTCGTGTCCTTTGAGCGTGGTTCCAACTTCAAAATAGGGATTGGGTTCATCCACCTCCAAAAGCGTATATCCATGTCCTTGCGGTCTAGGGTACATTTTAAAAACCACCGGAAGTATACCTGCCATAGGATACAGCCGTCCCTCGGCCTCGATGGCCTTGCCAAGGTACATTGCGCCACCGCACTCAGCATACACAGGAAGCCCTCTGTCGACAGCCTCCCGCAAGGATGCCTTGAATGCATCGTTATCTGCGAGTGCTGCAGCGTGCTGCTCAGGAAAACCACCTCCGATGTACAAGGCATCGAGCTCTGGGAGTTGGGCATCACAGGAGGGGCTGATCCAGACAAGCTCTCCGCCTTGGGCCTCCAGTGCTTCGAGATTTTCCGGGTAATAAAAATGGAACGAGCTATCCATCACCACACCAATGCGGACCCTCTTTCCTGTAGGGGCACTGCTCTGATGATCACGGCGAGCAGTCGGCGCTGATAATGGTGGAGCCTCAAGGGCTATGTTCCATAATGCCTCGAGGTTTACAAAGGCTTCGATACTTTCCTTAGTGGCCTTTATCAGGGCTTCGGTATTGCCGTACTCTTGGGTAGGCACAAGTCCAAGGTATCTCTCTGGCAGCTGTGGCAAGGCCCCTCTCGGGATGCTACCTACCACGCTCACACCAGTGCACTCACGGACTGACTGCTCGACAATAGCACCGTGTCTGTCGCTTCCTATCCTGTTGAGGATAACCCCCTTGAGCATGAGACGGCGATCCATCCGCTGGCACCCTACCACAGATGCGGCCACAGTCCTCGTTGCCTTTGTACAATCAAGCACTAGCACTACCGGGGATTTTAGGAGCCTTGCAAGTCGTGCTGAACTGTGGGTGCCAGAGGCATCGATCCCGTCGAAGAGCCCACGGTTTCCCTCAATCACCGCAACGTCCCTACCAGATGCATGCTGTACAAACGATGTGTGTACTGCTTTCTCTCCGGCCAGATACGTATCTAGATTGCGGCACGGCCTTCCTGCTGCAGTGGAAAGCCATGATGCATCGATGAAATCCGGCCCCTTCTTGAATACAGCAACTTCCTTGTTCTGCGCAGACCATGCTGAGGCAAGCCCTATGCTCACCATTGTCTTTCCTGCACCACCATGCAGGGCTGCAATAAGGATTCGAGGAATCCTGTGTGTTGTCATGCAAACTGACCATGAAGCAAATGGACCGGTACGACCACTACCTCAGCTACGGCTGCCACGATGCTGAATGATTGCTCATTCAGAATATCGCAGTAGTCTAACACACGCACTTTCGAGCTGTCAATACGAGCGCACCCGTGCAATGTGTGCTTTTCACGTATCCTCCAAAGGAGAGATCAGGCGACCACAGTAGGACCTATCGGGTTACGTATTGTCAGAAGTAGATAAACAGGTCCAACACCAATTGTGTGCGAAAGCGCATCCGCTTCGATGATGAACCCTACAGACCTGCCCGGTCTCAAACCCCAAGGAGTGCAGCAAGATCCTGAAGCCACCGTACCACCTCATGAGCCCCTGCTTTTCTCAAGTCTTCTTCTGAGAACAACGCATTCTCGATCCCGATGGCTATCATGCCTGCATTCCTTGCCAGTTCCATGTCTTGCGGCATATCACCTACATAGGCGCACTGAGACGGTGCAAGGCCCATCGTTTCAGCAATGTACCACAAGGTGGCAGGATCAGGCTTTGGCCGAATTGCTTCCTCTCCCGCAACCGTGACCTCGAAGTAGTCCAGAACATCCCCAAGCAGTTCGACCTGTCTGCGGGTTACCCCGGTAAATAAAGCTAGGCGAAACCGACGGCGGAGTCTTTCAAGCGTTTCTGTGGCGCCAGGTGCGTACACATCACGGCCTTGGGTCAGCGACAGGTAGTAACGCACCTTCTCCTGCGCAAGCTGGGCGTAATTCGCTGCAATACCCCGCGCCTTGAGGATCTGCTCGATGATGTACGACGTTGGTTTGCCGAACCAGGACCCTATTTCCTTCTCAGGAACATCGAGATCGAACTTCCTGAACACCATGCGAAATGCTTCGATGTTGTAATGGTAATCGTCCAGGAGTGTTCCATTGAGATCGAAGATAAGCGCAGCAATCGAGTCCCTGTAGGTAAGAAGTCCTTCGGGGTCATTCATCGAGCAGCTCGACCTTTCCATGATCAGCATCGACCACGGCGATGACATCGTCAGGGATGTTCTCGATATCGATCTGGTCGACGCACGGGATCTCAGAGATAATGGCACCAACAGCGACGATGGTTTCGCATTCCCTATTGATGATGGCTGCAGGCGCGCATCCGTTTTTACTCATCCTATAGAGCGTATAGCTCCCCACAGTAGATCCTTTGCCCTTGGGGAACACCAAGACCCTGCCTCGAACACATTTTCCCTTGAGCGGATGGCCCTCCTCCTCCACCACACCTGTATCAGGATTCACCCCACCGTAAAAAGAAATCGCCTGGCTCGAGACCAAGGTCCTACCGCGTGCCGTCCCTGGGCATATCTTGCGACCTACAAGTTCCATGTCCTTCAACTCGTGGCAATGTCTATGAGTTGTTCAAGTGGTACATACACTGTCTTGAATTGGTTCTTGCTCCTGGCATAAAAGACAGCCTTGGCTGAATTGGTAGCCATACACGTGAATCGGCCTCGTATGGGCGCTACGACGAAGCATGTATCAGCAGCGCACCGTGCACCACTTGCCTCTATTATTTCAAGCACCCCGCTACGCCGAGCCTCCTCCTTGACCGGTCTGGCCACTGCAATCCAGGTCTCCTTTGTCACCTTTCTCCCTTTGAGTAAGGCAGCAATATCCTGCAGCTCTTTGAGTGAACAATGCGGGCACCCAATTGCAACGAAATCGACCTCAGCCTCTCCACCCATCTCTGCCTTTGCCTCCTCGATCTCCTGGCCGCTGATCCGCAGTGTGGGCTCAGGAGCACGTACCTGTTCAGGAGTACTACCTTCCATGTGAAACAGAGCAGTCCCTCCGTAGGTCGCAATAGACGCGCAAAAGCTCTTGAGCTCATCGGTCGTGGCTCTCTCTATTCCCCGTATGAAGGCAACCTTGTTGCCGATCTTCTTTCCGATGACATTGCCTAGGGCACCAAAATCGACAATATCATGAAGCGCTGCATTGACCTCGATTGTGACCACAGGTTGCCTCTCAGCGTCGAGGTGGTAGCCGTATTCAGGCGTCCTACCGGTCAAGGCTGCAGCAAGGGCGCTCGGCCCCCCTTCACGGTTTGTCTTGGCGCCCAATATTGAATTAGCATAACAGACTGCCGAGCTTTCAGACCAGCTCACATGTTCGCCGAGTCGAGGCTCGTTTCCTACAAAGTACGGCGTACAGGTGCACGTCGTTCGTACGCCCATACGCTCGAAGGCCTCGATCACCATGGTCTGCTTTCGGGCAAATGCTTCGTCTATGCCGAGCGACTTCCAGTCGAGCAAGTCCATGCCTGCAGGATTCAGTGTAGTAAAGACCCTAACCCTTCCGTCCCGAGCCATTTCGTTCAAGAATGCAAGTCCTGCATCCCCGAGATTGTCATAACTGACGCCAGCAATCTGAACACTTGCCACCTCTACCAATCGCTTTGCACCATAGATCTCGCCCAACGCCACCAGGATCTCCATAGACTTCCGCACTGCATAGCCATCGCGACCTGACAGCATCTCACGTTCTTCATGCGTAAGATCCATACCTTCAATTTCCCTTTCGTTCTACGGTGGGGATCCTTGCCACGCTCAAGCGAGATAGCGCTCTACTTCGATCTTTGGAAAGTCTGCCTTTTCGAAATTCTTTCCTTTTGGTTTCAGAGGCTTGGTGCAATCAAACCCGCACCGTGTGGTGGCATGCGTCTCTGGATCTGCACTTGGGTCGAGGCTGCTGCCCTTTGCCTTTTCTTTAACAACAAGGTCAGTGTCCGCCTGAAACCTAGTCGCCATAGCCCATTCGACTTCGAGCGGGTTGTAAATATCGATATCGCTGTCAACCACAAAGACGTGCTTGCAACTTGTGTGGCCTCTAAAGGCAGCCTCAATGGCACGCACGCCGTCGTCTTCACGCTGTTTGGCTATTTTGACTATCGCATGGAGCCAACTGCATCCGCCCGGGTTGATGTGTACGTCCAGACACTTGACACCTTCATTGCTGACGGCCTTAAAGATCGTGGGTTCCCGCGGCATACCCATGAGCAACTTGTGTTCGAAACGGCCAGGAAGAAGCGCCTGCCACACTGCATCCTTGCGATGCGTTATTGTAGTCACCTCGAACACTGGCTCCTCCCTGACGATGTCGTACGTTTCCGTCAGATCCACAAACGGCCCTTCCTTTGCCCTTTCAGCTAGCCGTACCACTCCCTCCAGCACGATCTCACATTCCGCAGGAATGATGCCGTCAAACGTCAGTGCCTTTGTGACCGTGAGTGGTTCAAGCGCATGAGCAATCTCCAACTCATTGAAGCCGAGGGGCACTGAAACTGCTGCAGCAAGAAGCACATTGGGGGCGTTCCCTATGCAAACTGCTACAGGCAGTTCCCGGTCTCTCTGGAGCAGCTCATCAAAGTTCCTGCCTCGTACGATGCGTACACTGAACTTGTGCTTGCCGATTTGCATCGCCCTATGAAAATCAACGTTCTGGATTCCTTCCTTGCTCTTGGTAATAAAGACACCGCTACTGATGTAGTTGCCACCGTCCTGCTCGCAATGAAACAGTATAGGTAGCTCGTCCAGATCGACCTCATGTACCACGACCTCCTGACATGGAGCGGCCGAGATGATCTTGGGTTGGGACGGGTTCTCGATGGCATGAACGATCCTCGATATGAGGTCCTGGGTGCCAATGCCAAAGTATTCAGCGATGTCCTTTTTTGAACAGAAGATATTGCCTGCAACCCTGTAACGCGACTCCTTTACGTGTTCGAACAGTACCGGCCTCTCTTGGACTTCATTCAGAAATGCCGCAATCTCGAGCCGCTTTGAAATCGGCCGTCTTACCTTAAGGAGTCTGCCACTACGATCGAGCACATCGAGATATTCTCTAAATCCCATAACGTGAGCGCTCCTTATCCGCTTTCTGGGGAGCTGCTTCTCCCCTTGCGTCATATATGCCAATGGTCGAGATGAACGTGGTGTATCCTTCCTGGTGAAGTGCATCGGCAACCTTCTGCTGCAGTGCTCTGCCCGGAGTAAGTGCGAACATCAGGCCTCCTCGGCCTGTCCCGGTCAGCTTTGCACCCAGGGCACCGTGACGAAGCGCAATTGCAATCATCCGCTCCAAGTCATCGCTACTGACGCCGATCTGCCTGAGAAGCTCCATGTTCAGATTCATAAGTTCACCCAGGCGCACAAGGTTCCCTTCTCGGAGTGCACCCACCGCTTCGGACACAATACTGTCGTAGCTGATCAGTATGCGCTCGAATTTCTCTGGATGGGCATCCTTCATTTTTCTGACATCAGCAACCACCTCTCGAGTACTCGCTACTTTGCCGCTATCAGCCTCGACAATCTCAAAAGCCCTGTGGACAGAGATTCTCTCGAAGTACGGCCGTTGTTCATTTTCACGACGCCTGAACAGCAAGACCCCACCATAGACAGCAGCGGTATTGTCAATACCGCTTGGGGTCCCATGAAACCCCTTCTCTCCCTCGAACGCAATCTCGTTTATGCGTTCGTCGTCGTATCCTAGACCGAACTCCTCACTGAGCGCCCTTGCTATGGCAGCACACCCTGCAGCGCTCGCTCCTACGCCGCTTGCTGCCACAAGATCTCCTGAAAGGGTAATACGTACGGGGGAGCGCCTCGGATCGATGTTCATAGCGCGAAAGATATTGTCGAGCGAGGCAGCCTGCTCTTTTGCCTTTTGCTCCTTGTAGCCTGGCGTTGCAGGTCTCAGATCAACGAGTTCGTATTGGCCCTCGCTCATCCTCTCGACAGTGGCAATGGTTTTTGCGCTCAGGGCTGAGACTATGGCCGGAGCACCATACACGACAAAATGCTCGCCAAATAGAATAACCTTTCCCTGACCGTATCCACTTCCCATGGCGACCCTTACTCTTGCAACATGTTAGTAGTAGCACCAGAAGTAGTACCAGACATCTCAGTGGAGACACCTAGCGAGGAATCGTTGACCATAGTGGCGATCCAGTGTATGACCCAACGACGCCTGCAACGCTTTGCATTGGTCTGCTCACGGGTGAATCCCAACCTTCTGAGCAGCCATAAGCCCGGCTGAAGCAAAGGCGTGCGAGACAAAAGGGATGTAGAAGATAAGCGGCCGAGGTCCGTACATTTCAGGAACCGCGTCCCAGGTCCCCTCGTTCTTTTGCCTGTCCAAAAGGTACAACAAGGCCTGGCGTATCACACCACGGTATCGGTCAGGATCCGCCCGACTGAACTCGCTTATCGCAATACCGGTCGCGCTGGCACAGCTTGCCGTCCCTGGCATTACCCCCCACCCCCCATCTCTATTCAGGGCAGCCAGGAGTGCAGCCCGGCCTTTTACAGCTGGTGCCGAATCGACCGACAACCCTCCTAGCACTGCTGACTGCACGTATGGAAAACTCCGATACAGGCCTCCGGTCCAGCCGCCGTCCAAGTCTTGATGATCGATGATCCATTGAACCGCCTTTGAACAGTCAATGCCGGCATTCTGGTCCGCGCATACAGTCACCGCCTCTATGATGTGGCCTAGCACATCAGGCACGATTGCATCTCCTGTAGATCGCCACGTGGTCCACAGGCCGTCTGAGTGTTGCCCGCGTTTAAGATAGGACAACCCTTCTGCTATTCCTTCGTTCAATCGAAGTCGGAACGAACCGTCTTCCACGATCCTGCGTGCACAGTTGAGTGCAAGCAAGACGTGTGCTGTGGATTCGTGGTCTGAAACCATCCCTGCACTGTATCCCCATCCGCCATCATGATTTTGCTGCCGCAGAAGAAAGGCAACTGCTTGGAGCAACGCGTGTTCTTGAAATTCCTTGTTGTCACAAAACGCTTTGATAATAATGGCTGTCGTCCAGATATCAGGATTCACATAAGACCAGTACCCCTGTTCGCTTTGACTTTCCACAAGATACTGAGCGGTCTTTTCTGCCTCTCTACCACAGGAAGCTTGAAGAAAGGCAAGATGGGCGACCGCAGTAGATACGGGATTCTTCCACACCGACCCATCCTCCCATAACAAGGGAAGGAGCCACGGTACCACCGAGGTGTCGCCAAAAAGGATCCTCGCTGATAGCAGGTCTGCCAGCGCCCACGGTTTTAGAGATTTTCTTTTTTCAGGTGTATCGGTAAGCGCGGATAGCTCTTCCACCATTTTTTCCTTTGAAATCGGACAATGAAGCTCTCGTCCCATGGAGAGGGCAAGGCCGGCGAGGATCTCCGTCTTTCTTATGAATATCGGGTCATAGAGAATTGCCTCGCTGAGATCCACAGTCCCTGTTCGATCCATAGCCAATGAGTAAGCCGTTTCCTCGAACAGCTTTGCTACCTGGTGGTGCTCCTGTGGTCTCTGGCCTCGTAACCAAAGACGCGCCTTTTGGACAACTGCTTCATAGCTGCTCGACTTGCCCAACGCGGTCGCCACAATCGCTGTCTCGAAGATCCTCGGGCTGGCTGCACCTGACCAACTGCCTCTTGCGTCCTGTGCATCGAGCACATAGCTGATTGCCTTGTGAATCGCTCGTGTCAGTCCGCCATCTGGCCCCCTCAATTTCTCAAGTGCTTCCCTTACAGAGGCTGTTGAAATCTCACCACGTTGGACGACCTCTCGCACCACATGTGTGATTTCTTCCCCACGCGCCCCCAGCGTCAATGCAATGCTCTTGGCATGCAAAGACATATGTCCACGTTGAATACCCTCTGAGGAAAGGGCCCGAAGGGCAGAGAGATTTTGGGCCAGTCCTGTGGCCGTAGCGATTCGTGCCAGCTCTGTTGCCGAGTTTACATGCATGATTCTGAGACATGCCTGTGCAATCTGATTGGTGGAAACGCCTCCGCCAACCGTGCCCACAGCCATAGGAACCTTCAGACATCCACACAAGAATCGACCTTGGTCTGTCTTCTCGAGCCACCAGGTAGCCAGGGGCTTGTACGATCCATCCCGGCAGGCATACGCATGGGCCCCAGCCTCTATACCCCTCCAATCGTTCCCCGAGGCAATAATGACTGCATCGATCCCATTCATGATGCCTTTGTTGTGGGTCGCAGCGCGGTAGGGATCTCTTTCAGCCATAATACTTGCAGCGACAATGCCCTCTGCGGTCTCCTCTCCTGAGAACTGACCTACGCCGAGGGCGTCCACCGGTATCCTCGTCTTTGCCGTCACACACCGCCGGTCAGCAAGATTGGACAGTATCCGAAGTCCGACCTTGCCACCAAGAAGCCGCGACAGCGGGCCAGCCATGTGTTCGCACGCAGTATTAATGAGATTAGCACCCATTGCATCACGGCAATCCAGAACAAGATGTACAACGACGTGGCCTTCATCCTGGTTGAGGACACGAAACTCAAGGTCTCTTGCACCACCACCCCTTTGCTTCAGACGTGGGTGAATCTCGTCCATGTGCCGCAAGAGCTCTTCCTTGTGCGTTTCGAATCGCTCTCGGGCATCATCGACATCCCTTACTCCCCGCAGCTCCACCTGACCGATCATATGGGGTGGATCGGCCTCGGTCACAATTCCCCCACCCGACCTGGTCACTTTTGCACCATTGGAGGCAGCTGCAATTACCGATGGCTCCTCAACCACCATAGGAACGAGCACGTCCCTGCCGTCAATGAGAAAATTCGTCGCGATACCAAGTGGGATCATAGCCACTCCGATGACATTCTCTACGGTAGTGGCAGCGACTCTGACTGCCTCTGGGGCCATAGTAAAATAGGGCACATCTTGCAGCGTAAGATCCCCACGTTCAAGAAGCAGATTCAATCGCTGCTCAACTGTGTAGTTTCGAAATCCTGGTAAGGCAGAGTCTTTTGTGCTCATGTACCATGTCCTCCTTAGGTCGCACGGTAATCCCTGGTGATCGCTGTGTGTCCCAACGGTACCATACAGCAATGTCCTGGAAGGCCTTGGGCATTACATAATACTATCATTGAATCAGATCAACGCAAAGCTTTATAATTACATGTCGTGTCTAAGCGCATCGCTAACCTGGTAGCGCTGTCGAGTCCATAGAACTCGATTCACCTTTTCTTGCTAGTGAAGGGTGTAGTGAACGTGGGTATGCTGCCAAAAAAATGCCTTCTGCCTGTTCGTATTTCTAGCCTTCTTCTCTTTACCGCTATCATCATTTTATGGCGTCAGGAGGCGTATGCCTATATCGGACCTGGCGCAGGGTTTGCTTTTCTGAGTTCCTTCTTTGTATTTTTTCTTACCTTTTTTCTCGCAGCTATCGCGCTCCTGTCATGGCCATTTCGCTATGTGGTCCGATTGCTGAAAAAGACCCCTACTCCCAAGAATGCCCTTGCACAAAAGGTCGTTGTCGTAGGGCTCGACGGACTCGATCCTTCCCTTTTGAAACGCCTCCAGGCAGAAGGAGAACTCCCTCACTTTGCAAAACTCGAAGCTGACGGTACCTTTGCCACACTCGCCACAACCCTGCCGGCTCTGTCACCAGTGGCATGGTCGACCTTTCAGACAGGAGTACACCCTGGAAAGCATAATATCTTCGACTTCCTTCACAGGAATCCAAGGACCTATCTGGGCGAACTTTCCTCGGCGCGAATCAGGCCCTCACCGCGGTCACTCAAGATTGGTCGCCTCAGAATCCCTTTGGCCAAGCCGGACATGGCATTGCTCAGAAAGAGCCAGCCCTTTTGGAAGATACTGGGAGACCACGGCGTCTTTAGCATCATTCAGCGGGTGCCCATTACGTTTCCTCCTGAGCGCTTTAAGGGCATAAGCCTCTCAGCCATGTGCGTGCCAGACCTATTAGGCACGCAAGGGACGTTTACGTACTACACTACCCGCCAGGGAGAACCATCGACTCGCACGGGAGGCCAGAGCGTCAACGTAACATGGCAGAGCGATGTCATTCGGACATGGATTTTCGGACCTCAGCATCCCTTTAGAGATCCCCCAAAGGCACTGAAGATCCCTCTCTTGCTACGACGAGAGCAGAACGGTCTCATTCTGAAGATCCAGGGCCAGCACTACCGTCTCTCCCCGCGGACCTATTCCCCATGGATACGGATTTATTTCAAGGCAGCAGGCATGAAGATCCGAGGAATCGTCCGTTTTTATTTACGTGCGACAGAGCCGGAATTGTCGCTCTATATGACGCCCATACATCTTGATCCTGAAAGACCTGCGCTTCCCATTTCCCACCCGGCCATGTACTCCCTTTATCTCGCAAAAACACAGGGTAGTTTTGCCACATTAGGGCTTGCTGAAGATACATGGGCGCTCAACGAAGGTGCACTCGACGACGAATCGTTCATCGAACAATGCAATTTCATCCATGCTGAACGGGAGTCAATGTTCTTCAATGCGCTCAAGAAGATGAGAAAGGGCCTGCTTGTCTGCGTGTTCGACATCACTGACAGGATTCAGCATATGTTCTGGCGGTACCATGACCCTCGGCATCCGGCTCGAGGCATTTCTACACACCCAACAGAGAGCGACCCAGTGCGTGATGTATACAAGCGAGTCGATGCCATGCTTGGCGCGATCATGGAGCTCATTGCAGACGATACCTGGCTTATCGTTCTCTCAGACCATGGCTTTACTTCTTTCAGGAGAGGGGTCAATCTCAATACCTGGCTATATCAAAACGGGTATCTATGCCTTAAGGACGGCGCACAACCAGGGCAATGGTTTAAGGGTGTGGATTGGGACCGTACCAAGGCATTTGCCCTCGGCCTCGGCGGTCTTTTCATCAACCAAAAAGGCAGAGAACGGTTCGGCATAGTGTCTCCAGGGGCTGAAACTCATGCACTGAAAGAAGAACTCGTACGTCGTCTCACTCATCTCAAGGACGATGAGACCGGCGAGACCGCCATTGCAAAGGTGTATGACAGCGCTGTACATTTTTCTGGTCCCTATAGGGACAATGCACCTGATCTGCTCATCGGCTACAACCACGGATACAGGGCCTCGTGGGAATCAGTGACAGGAGAAATTACCGATTCGGTTTTTTCGGACAATCTTCGCTGTTGGAGTGGCGACCACTGTGTTGACCCTGAAAAGGTTCCTGGGGTCTTCCTCGTCAACAAGAAACTGCACATTCGACAGGCCGCAATGGTGGATATTGCACCGACGATCCTTACGCTATTCGGAATCCGTCCCCCTGACTACATGGATGGCAAGCCTCTGACTACAGCTTCCGTGCCAGAGGCAGACACGATACGTGATCCTTCACGTGGACGCGGTACAGATGAAAGGAGCGTGTATGGCAAAGATAAAAATTAGCGATGAGCTGCTCAAGAAGATCAAACAATACGCCAAGACAGCAGGATACTCATCAGAGGAAGAGTTCATTGTGCATGCCATAGAAAAAGAGCTTTCCAGGCTGGAGCACGATGAGTCTGGAGAAGACATAAAAAAGAAGCTTCAGGGATTAGGCTACATATCCTGACCTGAGGTCGGTGTCCTCGCCGTTATGGCCTACACGGGAGTTGTGCAATCCCCATGAATGTCGTTCATAATGTGTTCAGTTTTGTGTGTGACGTGTTCATCACGCCATTTGTCCGGTCCGATCCGATATGGCCATTGCTCTTGATATCTCTGCTGACCAGCATCTTTGTCCTGTGGATCTACAAGCTTTTCTCGAACCAGAAAGAGATCAAGCACGTCAAGGACCAGATAAAGGCCTATCTCCTTGAGGTACGGCTTTTTACTGACGACCCTGTCCAGACAGGTCGAAGCATCGCCGGGCTTTTGCTGAAGAACCTCCGGTATCTCCAACTCAATATTGTCCCATTCATGGTGATGGTAGTTCCCATAGTGCTTCTCATTATTCATTTGGACATGCGGTTCGGAAGGCGACCGCTGCGCGTTGGTGAACCTACTATTGTGAAGGTATCCCTGTCCTCGCACCCCGGTCTCGATCCCATCCGCGATATACGCGTAGAGGTCTCGGAAGGGCTCAAGATTGAAACACCACCCGTGTACATACCTACGCACCATGAACTTTCGTGGAGGGTAAGCGCTTCAGCACCAGGCATACATCCATTGCACGTTACGATTGGTACAGAGGGCTATACCACCACAGTCATTGCTTCAGATCATCTCGTCGCCGTAAACGGTGTATCGGTTCGCCACGGGTTCTTCAACCGGCTCGTTCATCCCACCCATCCGCCGCTTCGATTGCCCAACATTGAATCGATCGAGATCGTATATCCTCACCGCACCATACATCTGTGGTCGCAGATTACCCTCCACTGGATTATTCTATTTTTTATCCTTACAATTGTGCTCGGATTTTCTCTGAAGGGCGTATTGCGGGTACAGTTGTGACGCGGGGGCACAGGGAGTCATCTATGGCCAGGAGTCCTGACGTCGGGAGATCGGACTGGTACGCAATCCACAGCGACCACTGCAGCATATAGTCGTGGACATGGGTATATCGTGCAACCTAGTGAGCGAGCATTGAGGCAATGCTTAAAGAAAAGGCCGATCTTTTTCGCAGGCTACAAATCCTTATCGACCTGTGTATCACTATCCTTTCGTTTCTGATCGCTTACGGTCTACGAACGCTTCTGGATTCAGCGCTTCCCCCTACTGCAGGTTTGCTTAAATACCTTCCCATCCTCTATATCGCATTGCCTGCATGGTACGTCGTGCTCAACCTCAATAATCTTTATGATTCTCAACGTATCAATAGCCTTCCGAGGATCGCCCGGGCAATCGTAACATCAGTCGCAGAAGGCATGGCCTTTCTCATGGTTGCAGCGTACTTATTGAAACTCCATTGGGTCAGCCGTGCCTTTCTGCTCTTGTTCGGGATCACGAATATAGTGCTCCTTATTATGCAGAGGGTGCTGACTTTTCAGGCCTTGCGCCACGTCCGAAAGAAGGGATACAACTTTCGCAGGGTCCTTATCGTGGGTACGGGCAATCGTGCGCGACATCTTGCGGCAAAAATCCGGTCACACACTTCCTGGGGCTTAAGAATCGCTGGCTTTCTTACTCAGGATGACGCCTCGGTGGGACAAACAATCGAAGGCGCTGAGGTCATTGGAACACTCGAGGATCTACAAAAAATCATATCGTCAAGACCCATCGACGAGGTGCACATCGCCCTTCCCCTCCTCAATCTGGATACGATCACTAGGGTGTTGGAGACATGCGAAGAGCAGGGCATCAGGACGCGGGTGATGATCGATTTGTATTCACCTACGATATCCAAGATACGACTGAGTGACTTTCATGGCACGCCAATGCTCACGTTTACCGCAAGCCCGATGGAGACATGGCAAATAGTAGTTAAACAAGCATGCGATACCATCGGCGCCCTTGTACTGCTCCTACTGACACTGCCTCTGTTTGCGGTCATTGCGTGTGCCATAAAACTCGATTCAAAGGGCCCTGTGTTCTTTGTTCAGGAGCGGATCGGGCTCTATAAACGGCGCTTTAAAATGTATAAGTTCAGAACCATGATAGAAAACGCTGAACAACTCAAACCTGCCCTCGCACCGCTCAACGAGCTCACTGGCCCGGTCTTCAAGATACGTAACGACCCGCGTCGAACACGGGTTGGACGTTTTTTGAGAGAAACGAGCCTTGACGAGCTGCCGCAGCTGATCAACGTCCTAAAAGGGGAGATGAGTTTTATCGGACCTCGGCCGCCTGTACCAGAGGAAGTCGAACGGTACGAGAGCTGGCAGTACCGCCGACTCAGCATGAAGCCAGGGATCAGCGGGCTATGGCAGGTCAGTGGTCGCAACAACGTTGATTTCGATACGTGGATGGCACTGGATCTGCACTATATCGACAACTGGTCTCTCAAGCTCGATCTGATTATTCTCCTCAAGACGGTACCTGCAATCCTGTCAGGACGAGGTGCCTTTTGACGACCCCCCTTCCGCAACCAGGTAGCTTTTAGGCATACTCCTCGAACAAGCGACCCCATTTTGTCTGGAGCATCTGCTGTACTCTCTTCTTGCCAATGAGGGGGTACCAGATCCCATCGTAGTAGGCCCTCGATGCCAGGTAGGCCCATGGCACGATGCGCGTTCTGAGCAGCGTCTTCTCGAATGGCTTGAGAAGCCCATGGTAAATCATCTTCTGGCCGCGGCTTGCAAAATTGTCCGTATCCCTGAAGTGCCAGTTGACTTCCGAGATGTCTTCTCCGACGATTTCTATCTCCTTGAATTCTCCACATCCCAATCCCTTTTCATGGGCGAGACGTATAAACTTGAGCGACATCGGGTCGAATCCCATCATATGAGCTGCAACCGCGTCGATGGCAACCATGTCGCCACTGGCGAGGATGTAGTCCTTTTCGTAAGGAATCATGGCTCGAGGTCCAGCGCCGTCTCCTGCAAAGGTGCCATCCATGACTGCAAATATGCCCTTGAAAATCTCTTTCTGGATAGTCAGAAGGTCTACCAGGGTTTCATGGATCGTGGCATGGGCCCAGTGGCGTTCATGATGGAGCAAGGCACCGAAGGCATTCTTCATTGCCCCTGTCATCGTAGTAAAGACATGTGTCTTCATGGTAGGAAAATGAAGGATACTCTCACCGATGAACCGTTTCGGTATATAGAGACCTTCAGGGAATACCTCGTGCAGGGTGAGCAGCTCGCCTCGCGGTTCGTACCGAATCCATTCTCCTTTTTCCACCAACTTCTTGAACTCGGAGAGCTTTTCGGGTTGGAGGTGGATGTTTTCCAGACCGTATTTGCCGACCACGATCTGCTTCTGCTTGTTGTTGACCTCTCCAATCTTTCCATCAACGACTACGGTCCGATTATGACAGCCATATAACATTTCCTTTTTGTAGCCGTCCTCGAGCAGCGTCTGTATCACGCCATCCAATTGCCAAGGTGTCGTAGAGCACCCTGGATAAAAGATCTGCCAGGATACATTTATCTTCAGACAAATCCTCGTATCCTTTGGTAAGAATGTTTGGTACTCTGCCATGTGCATAAGTTTCTTGTAGTCCTCTAGTACCGTTTCAGGACGAGTCTTGAGAACGGCAACTTTTGATCTGGCCATACCGGTACTCCCTTTTTCAATCCAGGTGATCTGCGAGAGAATCTGACATTACCATTCTGTGAATCAATTCTATAGGAAATCAGCCACTACAACAACCCGTCCCACGCGTGTACTCAGTGGGCCATCCCATCTAGTGCTTGGTGCTGAGGGTCGGCATTAGAACCTTCTCAGTCTCTGGGCATATTGCGTAGCCTACGCGAACACGAGGCTCAAACGCTCCCAGTAGGTAATAAGAATAAGGATGCCAATTCGCAGGAGTAGGAACGGCAACGTGGCGTTGTAGAGAGTAACCATGCTCTTGCGAAATCTGAAGCTCGCAATAAAAAGATTCAGTCCTACCGGTGGCGTACAGTAGCCAATTTCAAGATTGACGAGAAAGATAATGGCAAGGTGCAGCGGATCCACTCCGAACTTCAGCGCTATAGGAAGGATCAACGGCACTATAACCATAATCGCAGAAAAGATGTCCATAAGGCAACCGACCAGCAATAGCAGGATGTTGAGAAGCATGAGAAACGCGAGTCTGGGACTCATAAACGAAAGCTGCTGGGAGATAACCTGGCTCATGAACCCGACAATGCGATCCGGTATGTTGTGTAAGATGACAAACTTGGCAAAGGCCAGGGCAAGGGAAAGGATAATCAATATGGCGCCAACCATCTTACCGCTTTCGACACATATCTTTTTCAAATGAGACCAGGAAATCTCACGATAGATACACACCTCCACGAGGAATGCGTAGGCCACTGCGACAGCGGCAATCTCAGTGACGGTAGCCAGCCCACCGTAAATCCCTCCGACAATAAACACAGGCAGCGGAAGCTCCCAGATGCATTCGCGCACCGCCTTTCTAAGTCCAGAGAGCGAAAAGCGGCCGCGAGGCACGTTCTGGGTGAGTGCGACATGTCCGCCATAAAGCCCCAGCACGCCAATGATGAGAAGACCTGGCAGAAGCCCTGCAGTAAATATTCTCTCGATCTCTACCCTGGCAACAACGCCATACAAAATGACAGGGATACTAGGAGGAAACAGGAGTCCAATACTACCAGAGGAGGTGACCATACCGAGGGAAAACTTTTCCGAGTATCCATCTTTCATAAGTGCAGGCAGGAGAAGACCACCAACCGCTACAATCGTGACTCCACTTGCGCCTGTCAAAGCAGTAAAAAGGGCGCACGTGAGCAAGGTAACCCACGGAAGGCTTCCAGGAACCCACCCTGCCAAGGCCCTATTCATCCTCACCAACCGTGCTGGCATACCGCTTTCGGCCAGGATGTAGCCAGCAAAGGTAAACAACGGGATCGCCACGAGCACAGGATTTGACACGAGCTGATACATGTCGCCGATAATCGTGGCAAGGGAATCGCCCTCGAGAACGTGCAGGCAGTACATTGAAGAAGCACCGAACAGAACGAAAAGAGGTGTGCCGAGGACAAACAGCACAAGGACCGCAACGAGAAACACGATACCTACCATGGTTAGCTGTTCCCTATGATCACCCCTGGCTCACAGCCCATGCGCTATCCTCGCATCAGTGTAGCGAGTATCTGGACGGTACTGACATGGCGTAGGTTCACCTGTTCATTCCGGTAACGTCTCAAGGAGAGCGTAGTCGTGAACTCAAGGTGTCCAGCAACAGAAGAAAAAACCTAAAACTTATTGTCATGAACCCTATAGGCAGTATGATCTGGATGATCCATAACGGTATAGGCAATGCCACCAAGGTCTCAGCCAACTCATACTCCATCTTGAGAAAATCAATGGAGAAATAGCACAAGCTTGCTCCTACCAGCATCCCTACGAGGTTGATAATGGCATTGATCCGTCGTCGAGATGCTTCAGGCAATGCCTTGGCGAGCACATCAACCTTGATGTGCTCATTGTGTTGCGTTGCAAGGCTCCCTCCCACCAAGGCGATCCAGAGCACGAGGACCCGATTCACGTCAGAAGGCCACGAGGGAATATTCAGTACAAAGCTGCTTTCCAGCACCCTCAATAGCGACTGGACCATACGAAGGCCAATTTGCATGAGATTGACCCCCACAATAAGGGCCAGCATGACGAAAAGTGCAGCTCGTTCCACCCTCGCGATACACCTGTCGACAGTACGAAGCGCATTCATGGTACGGACCCCTTGCCAGAGGTCTGGGCTGCCTTGTGCGCCCTGTAGTCATCGAGGAGCTTTTGGACCTTATCGAGGAGTTCAGATGGGAAGTGCTTGCCAGACATCTCTTCGTAGACCTTGCGTGTCCTTCGCTTCATCTCTTGTACCTCTTCAGGGGCAATCTCCACGATTTTGGTGCCACCTTTCTGGAGCACCTCAAGACATTTCTCATCGTCACGATGAATCCACCTGAGTGTATCGTACTTTATCTTCTTTGTCTGCTCATCGAAGAACAATGCCTCAATGCTCGCTGGAATACTGTTCCACGAACGCAGGGTTACCACGACATAGGATGGCGTATAGAAGATAGCTGGTTTGTACACGTAGTTTATGTATTTATTCCACTGAAAGGCCAATGCGTGAATCGGGGTCCCATAAAATGCATTGATCATCCCGGTCTGTAAGGCAGTCAGTGTGTCAGGTAACGGCAATGATATCGTAGGAAGACCCAACGAGCGGGATATACCCATCATAACGGTCTCTCCTTCCCACTGCCAGACCTTTTGAAGCGGAAGATCTTTGAGTACAGACGTGAGCGCCTGGTGGGAGCAGATGTGGGCAAAGCCTGCTGATCCCAGTGCAATGATTTTGTAGCCACTCTTTTCAGCGTAAGCGTCGAACTCCTGCTCTAGTTTCTCATAGAGGTATTCGACTTCGTCAAAGGCCCTGCTCTCGAACAAAAACGGCATTTCGAACACCTGAAACTCAGGACAGGTCAGTCTAACGCCCGTGAGACTCACGCCTGAACCGTCGAGTTGTCCAAGTTTCATTTTTCGTACGACATCCGGCTCGTCGCCCATGACACCACCGGTGAAAAATTTCACGCGCAGCTGGCCACTACTGGCCTTCTCCACATACTCTGCCATCGCATGCATAGCCTTCATCCATACCGTGCCTTCAGGGGCCAGTGTTGCAATCTTAACAACCCGTTGCCCTTGCTCCTTCTCCTCAGCAGCCTCTGACGACCTCAGCCACATAAGGCTGCTTATACAAGCGACAAAAAGCCATACTGTGATAACACACCTTTTTTTCACGCTGACCCTCCATTTTTAGAAGTACGACCTGCGGTTATCGAGTAAGCGTCGCGCCTTCACTTTGGCAACCTCATTGAGTACGACGCAATCTGGCACCTCATGGGAATCCGCCTCGAGCACGTGCGTAAGCAACTCATCGAAGAGTGCCTCATCTCCAACCAATGTGGGAACGTATCGCGCATAAAAATAGTGATGAAGCAGCCATCGCCCGTTGATTTCCAATGCCCTGAGAAACTCCCGCTGGGCCTTATCTGGACCACCCCCGAGTATGGCCGGCATAATGCCAAAGTAGACCCCCAGAAGTGTTCGAGGGGCACCATAGTGATACTGTTCGTTATGGGTGATGATCCATTCGGTGAGCATTCGAAACGCGTTGGCCTCACCCAATGCCTCTGGCACTTCCAAGCTACATATCAAGAGCAATCCCATATTCAGTGCCGTAACAAATGCAGCTGGGACATCTGCCTTTGGATCGAGACTATCGACTGCCTTGTACAATGGCTCGCCTTTGTCGATCCGTTCCTGAAATCTGCGGTTACATGAAAGGGCCTTTTTCCCAAGATCGATACCCTTCCAATAGAGCTTCCTGGCTCGCTCGAGATCTTCGTCGACGACAAACCCAAACCCGTAGTAGCCATAGAGCTTTGAGGTGAGGATCAGAAGCTCACGACTGTGCGGGTGTAGCGCTACCAGGGTCTCAAGCAATAAGAGATCTGCTTCCAGGGTAGCCTTCACGAGTACAGGGTCGTCACTTCGAAGCGAAGTGTGCACAAGATCCTCGATAGTGGGGTACAGGCCACGAACCGCACAGCGTTTAACCAATCCCGATCTCCCCACCGCCGCACACCCGCAGCAAAAAAGAACAAGGAACGCTACAGCAGAAGAAACCTTGTGAAATCTCGTATCACTCTTCATCGTCCAGGCCTCTGATGCGTAGGTTCAACAGATTGGTGGACTAAATAACAAAGCCCGTGAGAACGTGTCAAGGTCATTTCTTGAGAGCCTTCTCAAGAGTTGTATAGATCGCCACACTGGAGCACACCCCGCATGCAGGGCACAAGGAATCAACAGAACAGGCTCAGTACAAAAAGCTTCCGATTGAGTACTCCCTGGAAAAGATCCGCTATGGGCTTAGGCATTGTTTTTGGGCAGGTGTTTTCTTGAAATCCAGCCCCGGCCGTGTATAGTATCAAGTATCATCAAGTGTTGTTCCTTTGTGCCGGTACCCACGTTACGTCACGACAAGGGCCTCGCGTGATGCTCATTGAATGCATTCAGTGCCAAAAACACTACAATATTGATGACGCCAAGATCACGGACGAAGGATTCATGTTCACCTGCCTACAATGTGGTGCGAGCTTTCTCGTCCGGTCTTGTGACGAACCCTCACCCACAGCAGGCAGCCAGGACTGGGGACCTGATCGTACTCTGTACGTGTGGAATGAAGGCGCGGCGTTGCCTCTTGCAGCATACCAAGATGCGGCATTCATCGACGAAGAAGAGGTTTCGCTCCCCTATGCGCAAGCAATGGGGGCCATTACCATTTCCAGAGAAGCTACGCTAGCCGTACCTACAGGGGGGCCTCCTGTATCACCTCATTCCAATGTACTCGATCAGTCGAGCGAGCCATATCGCCAGAGAGTTGGCATTGAAAAAGAGAAGCCGCAACCAGTTGCTGACCGCAAGGGAAAGCAAGGTTCACGTCAGCTACTGCTACGACGATTTCTCGGTATTTTTGTGCTATGCAGCATCATCGTGAGTGCAGCAGTGACATTTATGATCGCGTACCCGATCTTACGAAACAAAATCCACTTTAAGAAAGGAGCTGTTGAACTGGTCTCTCGAGTCAACCAGCTCCTGGGATTCGAAAATCCAGAGAAGGGCTCTATCCACCTTTCGGATATCAACGGATATTTTGTGACGCGGGACAAGAATACGAGAATCTTCGTCATAGAAGGCAAGGCAACTAATCGGTTCAAAAGCCCTTGCAGCTTTCTGCAAGTCAATGGCACGCTGTTTGACGAAAAAGGCGAAACTGCTGCACAAGAAAGCAGCTACTGTGGGAACGTGCTCAGTCTGAAGGAGTTGCAGACGTATTCGCCCAAAGCGATCAGTGAGCGTCTATCAAATGCGTATGGAACTACGCTCTCGAACTTAAACCTCGAACCCGATCAATCGCTTCCTTTTATGCTGGTCTTCTTCGACCCGCCTGCCAATGTCTCAGAATACAGTGTGCAGGTCGCTGACTTCAAAGCAGCGCACTCTAAGAGTCCGTGAGTGCGCACTTCGCACTTCAGGGCTAGCTCATGTAACTGTCTTTTCTTCGCCCTTGATCTCTTTAGGCGTAGGAGGTGTGATGTCGATCTCATCGACCTCTCGAGTGGCCTTCTTAAAATTCCTTATGCCCTTGCCTAAGGCCCCGCCAATCTCAGGGAGCTTTCCTGCGCCAAATATAATCAGGACTATGAAAAGAATAATGATAAGCTCTGTTGGTCCAACCCCAAAAGGCATGTGCCCCTCCTTTCCTTTGTATCTACGCATCTCGACCGCGCACCGTCTCCCTCATCGCTCACCACCAATTGCTATTTTAACATACTTCTTTTACCGAACAACGTGCCCTCCCGAACCACCCCATATGAATTCCAAAGCTACCACGGCTGTGCAGCTCACATGGAGCGCTGTTCAGACAACCACCTCTTCATCGCGTCCTCGTTGCACCGCGCTGATACGCCCCGAAGCACTACCTTCTTGACACGGGAGGAAGTGCCCTTAAGGAGCACCACCTGGGAGACAGAGATGCCAAAAACTCGAGCCAACAGTCTCCTGCACGCATCATTGGCTTGTCCTTCCCGGGCAGGAGCCTTTACACGGATATGCATACTTCCGCTCTCCCACGTGACGACTTCATCCCTTTGTGCCCTGGGTTTTACCACCAGGTGATACACCACGTCGTGCTCTTTTCTCCCAACCCCTGCCATACGTCTACCGTGCCAGTTCCCGTGATCGCTTTGTCGCAGCCTCTACTGCAGCCAGTATGGTGGCTCGAATTTTTCCTTCCTCGAGCATCCTCAGACCTGCCATGGTAGTTCCACCAGGCGAGGTAATGGTCTCCTTCAGCACTGGGACAGGACGCTCCAGTCGCAGCGCCATCTCAGCTGCACCCTGGATTGTCTTCAACGAAAGTGCAACCGAGACCTCACGGGATAGCCCAAGGTACACACCTGCATCCGTGAGGGCTTCCAGGAGCACAAATACATATGCAGGCCCACTGCCGCTCAACCCAGTCACGATGTTCAGGTGATCTTCATCTCCCACCTCGATCGTCACCCCTACACAATCAAAAAGCGCGAACGCCCGCGCACGATCCTCAGAGGTAACCTGAGAACCGCAAAAGATCCCTGTGGCAGCCATTCCTACCAGGGCGGCTGCATTTGGCATTGCCCTGATAATCTTTACCTCTGGCCCAAGACGGCTCTGGAGGAACTGGGCAGTAATACCTGCCAGGATCGAGATGATCAAACACGCTTTGGGAATCTGACCTTTGATCTCGTCGACAACTACGTCGATGTCGTGCGGCTTGACGGCAAGGATACAGACATCGACTCCCTTCACGAGGTCGCGATTTCTTGGTGTGGAGTTGACCCCATACTGTGCTGTGATCCATTCTAATCGCGCAGTGTTTTTGTCGGTCACTGAAATGAGTTCTTTCTGAAACCTCTTGGATTCCAGCAGCCCCTTGATTATAGCCTCGCCCATCTTGCCTACACCGATAACGCCCACACGCATCTCGGCACATGTATCCATCCCGCGTCTCCTCTTTGCCGCTAATGTCTTTCCCCAAACAGTGCTGTACCAACGCGAACCATGGTTGCGCCCTCTTCTATTGCAACCTCAAAGTCACTCGACATTCCCATAGAGAGCTCCAGCTCTGACCACCCTTCTGAGCCCAACGCGGCTGCTATGGTGTCTCGGAGCTGGCGTAACGCGCGGAAATAGGGCCGGGCGGCCTCTGGCGTATCAAAAAAAGGTGCCATCGTCATCAAGCCACAAAACCGCACATGGGATCGATACGCCACGATGTCTTCAACCAGCGACTGCACAACCTCAGGTGCTACACCAGACTTGGTCGGTTCTCCTGAAACATTTACCTGGACAAGAACGCGCAGTGTCTTTCCAGCATCTCGAGCATACTTGTCGAGGTCTTCTGCGAGTCGTTTACTGTCGACGGTGTGTATGACATCAAAGAGCCGAACAGCCTCTTTTGCCTTGTTTCGCTGTAGGTGCCCGATCATATGCCAGGACACATGCGTACCTGTTATGGCTCCTATCTTTGACCGGGCCTCTTGTACATAGTTTTCTCCAAATACATAGAGTCCTGCTTCAGTGGCCTCTACAATACGTGCCAGCGGCACACCCTTTGTCACTGCGACGAGCGTGATATCAGAGGACTTCCTGCCAGAGCGCTCAGCTGCATTTCTAATACGCTCCAACACCTCCTTCACATTATCCTTTAGAGATAGAGAACTCATCAGGATGCTTCCTCATGATGCCTCGCTCGTACAGCGTGCCATCGAGCCATAGAAATGCCTTTGCTACTTCTTCTAGCGGGAGTCCTACCACGTTGCTATACGACCCCTCGATACCCTCGATGAAGCGGCCTGCTATCCCTTGAATGCCGTATCCACCTGCTTTATCCAGGGGTTCTCCTGTGGCCACATATGACGATATTTCTTCCTCGCTCATCATCCTCATTCGTACCCTCGTTTCGACCGCATTTGATATGGATTCGTATCCAGGGCGTCTGAGAATACAGAAGCCTGTGATCACCGTATGGACCGTTCCCTGGAGCATGGCGATCATTCGCCTTGCCGCATCTGGAGTTCCTGGCTTGCCAAGGATGCTATTGTCCACCACCACAATTGTATCTGCTGCGAGCACAAAGCACTCTGTCTCGCCAAGCCTCGAGAGGACTGAGACCGCTTTTCGATATGCGATCCTGGCCACGTGAGCCAGTGGTGATGGAGGTTCATGATCATTTTCATATAGGCCACTTGGAAGTATAACAAATTCACTAAACAACTGTCTCAACAGTGCTTCTCTTCTTGTTGATTCTGAAGCAAGAATTATCATTGTTCTATGTAGTTCTGCAGGAGGTCTATCGATGCAGTACGCTATATCACGAGGCTACAGCTGTCAAGAAAAAGGGCGCCACACAAAGGACGCAGGCTCTCTACCTGTAAGCAAGGGATTCAGCATTATTGCTACTGGTCCCGATCGTGTGGTACTGTACCTACTAGTCTCGATTGCGCCTCGGGTAATCGCACTTATGTACGATACGAATAGATGAGACAGTGTCTATGCCAGCCACGTTCAGGATGATCACAATTGACGTAAGAACCAGGACCAGAACCGAGTTCGTGGATATCACCTCACAGGTAAGGGAGGCCGTGCGTCAGGCAGGAGTCAGGGATGGATTTTGCCTCCTGTACGTACCACACACTACTGCCGCCATTACCATCAACGAAGGCGCTGACCCATCGGTTCAAAAAGATATCCTCGAGGTTCTCAATCGCACAGTACCTCGAACTGGTACCTACGCTCATGTGGAAGGCAATGCCGACGCTCACATCAAATCATCCCTTATTGGCGTCTCTCGCATGCTTCTCATCCAAGGGGGAAGCATCGTGCTGGGCACCTGGCAGGCCATCTTTTTTTGTGAGTTCGACGGACCCAGACACCGGAGGGTCCTTTTGAAAATCGTAGAAGGATAGGCTATACAAAATTATTGCGATACTGCATGCTACTCATGACTACCGTAAGGCAATAGATGAAACCAGCGGCCACATGGGTATGGGAAATCCGGTATGTCTCCTCGACGTAAAGCAAAGCCTGCCAGTTCTTCGGCCTCACCAAAGATCATCAAACGCTACGGCAATCGAAAACTCTACGACACCCAGCTCAGTCGCTACGTGACACTTGAAGAGATCTCACAGATGGTCCGAAGAGGTGAGGATATTAAGGTCGTTGACAACAAGACCAAAGAAGACCTCACCGCGCTGACCCTCACCCAAATAATGGTCGAAGAAGAAAAAAAGAAAAAGAATATCCTCCCGCTCTCACTCCTGAAAAACCTTATTCAACAGGGTGGAGGCTCTATTGCCGAACTCGTCCAGCGAGGAAAAGATTCCTTTGCCTTTATGAGGACTGAGGCAGAAGAACAGCTACTCAAACTCTTCGAAAAAGGTCACGATGCGGTCGAAGAAGGCCCTGCCCTTCTCAAAGAGTGGCTATTCGGGCAGCAAAAGGGATTAGAACAGATTCAAAAAAGGATAGACGAAAGAATCAAACTGGTGTTGCAACGTCTAACAGGTCTCGAGGAACTCGAGAAACAGATCCAGGAGCTGGAAAGTCGTCTGGATCATATGGAAGAGCTCCTCAAGGGAGCCCACAACTAGACCGCCTACCCTCGCGTATCCCCTGCAGTGGCATAGCCCTCAGCGACCCCCACGAGTCATGACTCCTTCTCTTGTTCCTCTTCAATGTACTTGGCATATGAAGCAGCGCTCAAGAGATTATCCAGCTCTGAGGGCTCGCTCATTTCGATCTTGATGATCCAACCATCCTCGTAGGGATCCTCGTTGATAAGCTCCGGGTTATCCACAAGCGTGTCATTCACCTCTGCAACAGTACCAGAAACAGGCGAATAAAGATCCGAGACAGCCTTTGTCGATTCTACCACACCAAAGGCCTCTCCTTGGGATACCTCAGTGCCTTCCTCGGGCAGTTCCACGTACACGATCTCGCCCAAGTTCTCTTGCGCATAGTCCGTAATGCCAACGGTGACGATATTGCCTTCACGATGTGCCCATTCGTGTTCTTTCGTATACCTGAGGTGCTCTGGGATCTCCATCCTGTCTCCTTTCCGTCAATGAATACTGCTTAGCCACTATCACAGAACACTGCTACTGTATATACTGAAGCAGCCTACGTTTGTAAAGACATCTATGCTGTACTTATCAGTCGGATCGATATGGTAGTAGTTTTCCATGTCCTCAGCAACAAGTACAATGGATCGTGTCGTGCTCGCTGGATAGCGGTCATCTGTGGGAAACGATCGCGTCACAGAAAGTAGCAACCACGGAAACACCCTGGACGATAAATGCTCCATGGGAGCGTCACGCGTGCAGGTGTCCAGATGACGGAGAAGCAACAGCATGAAGATCACTGTCATAGGTGCAGGAAGTAGCTATACACCCGAACTCATTGAAGGCTGCATCCATAAAGGAACGACCCTGGGCATCGAGCATATCATTCTCTACGATATTGATGCCACCAGACTCGACGTGGTGGGCTCGTTTGTTCGGCGCATGGCCGCTCACGCTGGTGCACCGTTTCGGATCGCCACCACTATGGATATCCACGAGGCGCTGGATGGTGCTCGCTTCGTACTCACCCAGATCCGCGTGGGAGGGCAAGAGGCACGCCATAGGGACATACAACTTTGTTTGCGTCATGGCTTGATCGGCCAGGAAACAACAGGTATCGGAGGATTTGCAAAGGCCTTGCGTACCATACCACAGATCATGGACCTGTGCAGGTTGACCGAACGGTACGCCCCCGAGGCTTGGATGCTCAACTTCACCAACCCCTCGGGACTTGTCACTGAGGCGATCCTGAAGCACACCGGCGTGCGTGCCCTAGGACTCTGTAATATTCCTATGGAAATCAAGATGCTCCTGGCTGGCTACTTCAATGTCCATCATGCACGGATCCGCCTCGATTACGTAGGACTCAACCACCTGGCATGGCTTCGGAGGATCTTTCTCGACGGTGAAGATGTTACTGAACATCTGCTTACTGAAGTGCTCTCACGTGGTACACCCAAGAACATCCCTGATCTCGACTACGATCCCTTGCTGGTGAGCTCCCTTGGCATGTTCCCCATGTACTACCTTAGATATTACTATTACCGGCAAAAGATGTACCGAATACTCAAGGAGCAGCCCAAGGACAGGGCGCAAGAAGTAATGGAGATAGAGCGTACTCTTTTTTCGATCTACCGAGATCCTTCTGTATGCACCAAGCCCGAACTGCTGAACCAACGCGGCGGCGCCTTCTACTCTACCGTAGCCGTTGAACTCATGGAGGCCCTTCAGCAGGAACAAGAGGTCGAACATATCGTGAATCTACAAAATCGAGACGCTACTCCAGACCTCCCACCTGAGGCAGTCATTGAAGCACCTTCACTGATCAGTCGTGCCGGTGCGCGGCCGCTCCCACTCGGAAGGATTGCACCGTCTATCCGAGGGTTGATCCAAGCAGTTAAATCATACGAAGAACTTACCATTCAAGCCGCGATCAACAGGGATTACAAGACAGCGTTTCTTGCAATGATAACCCATCCGTTGGGACCAGACGCAGAGCATGCCGAGGACCTCCTGGATGAACTCCTGTCCCTCAACGGGCTCGAGTTTCCCAAAAACCCGATCTGATCGCGAGCAAGGAACGCTCACGTATTGCCTCACCCACCGGGCCCATGACATCCTCAGCTCCGGGCGAGTGCTTCGATACATTCCTGGAGTTCGCTTATGTCAAACGGCTTTCGTATGAATTCCACACGGGCATGAGATGCCTTGTAGTGTCTCAGCACGTCCTCAACGAGAAAAGAAGGCTTCCCGCTTATGAAAATACATTTTGTCTCGGGATGATACTCCCGAATCCTGTCATAAAGGGTGGTGCCACTCACCCCGGGTAACATCAAGTCCAATATAACGATATGAAACGACCGGCGCCGCACCTCCTCCAGGGCTGCTTCAGCTGTGACTGCTGCCCGCACGTAGTAACCACGCAATTCGAGCAACTTTGTGAGTAGCTCGCACAGGCGCCGCTCGTCGTCGACAATAAGTACCGATACGGGACAAGCTTGCTCCTTGGTCGGATTCATTGGCTGCACAACCCTTACGGCTCTCTCCCTTGCATCTCATTGAAGTGCGAGCATCCGCTGTAGTGCAATTTTTGCATCTTGTTTAATCACAGGATCAACCGTTACGACGTGTACCTCTCCAGGGTTTTCCAGTGTCCACAGAAGCTTGGGAAGGTCTATTCTGTACATATTTGGACATAGGGATCGAGCCAATTCATAAATCTGCTTGTCTGGGTATTCTCGTGCAAGGCGATGCACGAGATTGATCTCTGTGCCGACAAATATAGTGGAACCAGGCTTTGCATCCTTTACGAATCGGCAGATAAACTCTGTCGACCCACACGCATCTGCCAGATCTACCACCTCTTCCTCACACTCAGGGTGCACGACCACCACTGCACCGGGAATCTGCTTGCGAGCCGCGATCACGTGTTCTTGTCGAAAACGCGTGTGCACATGGCAGTACCCCTTCCAGAGAATAACCCGTGCACGTTCGAGCGCGTCGCGCAGCGTACATTCTTCAGGAGGATGGGATGGATCCCAGAGGAACAGATCCGTGTGCGTCAATCCAAGTTTACGAGCAGTAGTTCTTCCGAGGTTTTCGTCAGGGAAAAAGAACAGATACCTCCTTTGCGACAGCGCCCACCGAAAGGCCTTTTCAGCGTTTGATGAGGTGCAGACGAGGCCGCCCTTGCTGCCACAAAAGGCTTTTAAGGAGGCATCTGAGTTCATGTAGGTAATGGGAAGCACATGTTCTTCACCACACACGGACGCAACCATGGCCCACGCCGCTCGTACGGCTCTTATATCTGCCATGGATGCAAGGGGGCACCCTGCATCAGGATCAGGATGCTGGACTATCTGGCCAGGGGCAGCGAGGATGTCTGCACTTTCCGCCATGAAGCGGACACCACAGAAGACAATGAACGTGCACGTCGTATCAGCTGCTGCTTTTTGCGCAAGTCCAAACGAATCACCTCTATGATCGGCATATTCGATGACCTCCAGGCGCTGGTAGTGGTGACCGAGGATCAGTAGCTGGCGGCCGAGTTGCTTCTTCTGGCGTTGTATCCTTTCTCTGAGCTCTTCTTCTCCCATGTGGTAATAAAAGGACGGAATCTGTTCCATGGCGAGATCCTTATATCAGCCAGCACCGTGTACCCCGACGGGGGATACGCCTCCTTTATGCAATGCAGCATAGCTAGAATACCAGAAACCACTCTCTGAATCATTAAAGCTGCTAAGCCACTTCGTTCTTCATGGCATGAGCACTACAGGACTACTGATGACTATAGGCTACATGCGACATGTCCTGCAGCTTCGGTTGACAGTAAAAGACAAGATGTGCTAGTCGTTACCAAACCTGTCAAGGAGAAATCCCTTGGGACATATGTCGCTCACCTCTCGTGCACAAAGGAGAAGTACCTTGGGACGTATACAATCCACCTCGGTCTCAGTACTAGTGATGGTGCTCGTCAGTATGGGGAGCCTCAAGGAGGTCCGTGCTCGAGAACTCCAAGGCAAGCCTTTGAGGTACGACATCACAGAGCATGTCTCCCTCGAGCTGCCTGGTTATTACCGATTTCGTTTCACGCACCTTGGCTCAATGGATGTAGCGATACTACCAGTTGGCGAGCGGGCTGGAGAAAGGCAGACGATAGAGTCCATCGACTATTCAGAGCACCGTTTCCGCATAGAGCCGTCAATACGTTTCTTCAAGAAACTCGCTTTTCACTCTCAGATCGACATCCTGACGGGCATGCTCTCTGGCGATACGACAGGACGGGTCTACCATTGGTATGCCGAGCCTGAGCAACGATGGAATGCCATAGATGGCGATAAAACTCACAACTTCGGTAATCTTCACTTCAAGCGATATTACGGGGAGTGGGAGTCACCAATCGGCGTGCTTCGAGTCGGACGTCAAGGATCGCAGTGGGGACTCGGCATGCTGGCTCATGATGGAACCGGCTTTAGAAACGATTTTGGCGATGCCTACTACGGGGACAATGTCGATAGAGTCCTCTTCGGTACAAAACCTTTTTCCATCATTCGTTCCATTGTCTCTGGAGAACGACCAGAAAAAGACCCCCTGACCGCGGCATTTGCGTATGACTGGCATGTAGCCCGCGATGCCAATATGAAGCGGGGCAAGGAAAAGATAGAGGCTGCCACCGGTCTCCCCTACCATGACATCAACGGAGACCTCGATGACCGTATTCATCAATACATCGGCGCACTTTTGGTCGAAACAGAACCATTCGAAGGTGGCTTTTA
>FWPU01003241.1_pt1 | contig 41726 bp, 39 predicted proteins | sample 2228361 | NCBI WGS metagenome assembly FWPU01 (sample SAMEA103939777, study PRJEB20133) | metagenome | reverse complement strand
TTCTAATTTTTTTTTCGTAATCTATATATCCCAGAATGATTGGCACTCCTGCTGCTTTGGCAATATAATAAAATCCTTTTTTCCAATTAGGGTTATATTTTCTGGTTCCCTCAGGAGTTATTAAAAGAGCCAGTTCATCATGTTTCTCAAACTCCTTGACCAGTTGAGAAGTAAGATCGGTTTTTTTGGAACGGTCTACCGGAATACCTCCTAACCATTTTAAAATTGGTCCCAAAGGAAAAAAGAATAATTCTTTTTTTATCAAAAATTTCAAAGGAATTTCATACATGTAAAAATATAAACGTCCAAAAATAAAGTCCCAATTGCTCGTATGGGGGGCAGCAATTATTACATATTTTTTCAAATTTTTATGTATCTCCCCTTCTGTTCGCCACCCCAGGCCTTTAAATATCAATGTAGCCAGCCATTTCTTAAATTTCCTCATTATTCCTGTTGTTTAGTTATGATTCTCACCTCAGTTCTACGATTTTTGGCATGTTGTTCTTCAGAACATGGAACATCATTGACACACTCATTGACAGGTTGGGTTTCACCATATCCTTTACTTTCAATTTGATCAGGTTTTACACCTAATGAAAGTAGAAAATCTTTGGCCGATTGTGCACGTTTCTCAGAAAGTTCTAAATTGTATTTATCGCTTCCACGGGAGTCGGTATGAGAACCTAATTCTACTTTAATATGAGGATTTTTTACCAAAATTTTGGCCAATTTCTTAAGTTCTTCAGCAGCTTCAGGTGTAATGTCCCATTTTTTATATTCATAATATATTTTACCCAGAACAAATCTGTCATTTTCTTTTATTCTCAAAATTTCGTCATTTTCGTCAAGTAATGTTATAAATCCTTTATCCGGTGGCAACCTGAAATATTCAAAGAAAAATTTTCGTATTTTTCTTGGTTTATCAATTGGTTTGCCATTTTCATCGGTAATCAATATAACTAAATCACTATCATTGACAGACAACAAATTAATGAAATATTTGCTGTCGGGAGGTAATTTTTCAAAATTAAACTTACCAAGTTGCACCGACTTTGTTTTTTTAATAAAACATCCATCGGCATCATAAATTTCTATTTCGTAAGGTTGAATAAAATCACCGGGTTCTTTTCTGTATATTTGACCGTAAAGTGGAATTGAAAGCAATGAATTTTCATTGTATGTATTAACAGGTGCAGGTTCGATTACCGGCCATGTCTGCAGGCTTTCTTTGCCGGGAGTTATCATGCTAAATGCATTATAATCAACCTTTGATAGTTTAATGATTCGTTGATCTTGTTCATTTGCTATATACACAGAAAGTTTTCGTGGAATTAGATAATCCCCGGTATCAATTTTAATTTTATATGTTTTGCCGGTAACCAATGAGTCAAAATGAAACATTCCGTTCTGATCCGATATGGTTTTTTGAATCAAACGGTTATCATTATCCCACAAAGAAATTAAAATGTTACTTTTAGGATAGCCGCAAAATTCTACAATAAACTTCAAAGAATTATATTCAACTTTTGGTGCGGGGGGAGGACATCCATTAAACTCTTTTAATCCCGGAACTTCCGGGCAACTGTCCAATTTATCCGGTATATAATCTCCGTCAGTATCGGGACAACCGTTAAAATCTTTTATTCCCGGTATTTCAGGGCATTCGTCTTCTAAATCCTGAATACCGTCTTTATCGGTATCCGGACATCCTTCAAACTCAGGCAATCCGGCCACCAACGGACATTTGTCAAGACGGTCTTCAATCATATCGCCATCAGTATCAGGACAACCAAGAAAGATCCATTTACCGGGTGTATCCACACATTGGTCTTTCTTATCAGAAACTTCATCTTTATCCCTGTCACGCGGATGACCTTGAAATACGGGAATTTTTAATGCAAAATAAAAATCACCTCCGTTAATATCCTGAGAGGTAACAATAGGAGTCAGATTGGTTGTTCCAAACATCAGCACTCCCAAACGCAGAGCGAGCCCCACGTGTGTTTTATTATATTCGTCATAAGTAAAAGGAATTGACACTCCATACCAACGTCTGTCCCATCTGATAGAACCTGTCAACCGCGTTAATTCCTTTATTTTTTCTTTGTCTTTTTTTCGGGCAAAAGCATAAAATGGTGTAGCATTTACATATAAACTTTTCCACACATTGTAATCAATTTGCATACTTAAAGCAGTAGGCAACTGCATCAAATAAAATCCCTCATCCTGAATATAGGTAAACCTGTTTCTTAACGTATCATCTAAATCATTAACATTAGAAAACGCCAAACCTCCTATGTACCAATCTTTTATGTCAGAATGAAAATTTCCTGAATAATATCCTTTCTTATATCTTAAACGTCCAATATCTAAAAGCGACAAACCTACACGTAATTTATATTTATCTTTGTCTTTTCTCCAGAGATTTGTTTCTCCATCCATGTTATATTTATAATCTTGCCATTTTGGTCGAAATTCATACACAATCCCAAGGTCCCCTCCCATTGTAGGGTATGCGATAAATTTATATTGTACCGATGAGTTATCAAATGTAAAATTATTTGAATGTCCGTAATAAACATCCGTTTTAAATATATCCATCGTATCTTGATTGATAAATTTATAATGGAAGTCATCGATGTAAATATAAAAAGATTGAAGCCCTTGTAGAAGCTTTAAGGTCGCACCTGCTTTTAAAAAATGTTTTTCTTTGTCCATGACAACCCGCGAATAGGTTAGACCATATTCCGCCCAGGTTGTCGATTGCATTTGAATTGGGGTCTCATTTACTACTTCCTGATTCCAATGGGGAGGGTATTCAAAACCTTCATAAATCAATCTTGCCAAATGCGGTTCAATTCCATCTATGTTAGTATATGTTCTTACTCTAGCATTTAATGCAAAAGCAGATTTATTGCCAAGGTTAACCATAAAGGATGGTAGATAAACTTCTGTATTAAAAATAAAAGAATAAGGTTTATTCAATGGCGGGGTTTTCACATATTTTTTCTGAAAATCAGGATCGGTAAAAGTGGTGTCCCAGTGACTCATTTTCAATGGACGAATAGCTTTTTGACTTAAAAGCAGCCAATTGTTATACATCATTGTAGAAAAACCGGCCGGTTGCATGTCAAATTTAAATCTTGAATCGGCTATAGAGGCCGGTTGCAACCAAACGCCGGTCACTCCCGCATAATTTTGTTGTGCTATCCCGTTGAATGATTGCGAATGAATTTTTACAGAAAAAAATACTCCTGTCAGAAATAAGCTAATTGCGAGTATATTTCCAACGCTTATGAGACCATAACCAATTGTATGGTTGACGCCGTATACTTTTTTCCAACAACTCGGCAAAAGATCCGGAATATGATTTATTTGGAGGTAATTTTTCACAAAAGATTTCATAATACCCACGTTTAATTTTACAAATATAAACAAAAACCACTGCAGCGGATTTTTTAAGGGCTAGTTTTTCATAACCACGGAAGAAAGGCGTTTCTTTTCCAAAGAAATTATGCCACGAAGCACTTTCTTTTGGGGGATTTTGATCGGCTATGAAGGTAAATACGGAAGGTTCTTGAGTTTCCAGGTAATAACGTCCGATCATTTGCATTGGAACGGGGATTGTTCCGGTTGATGACCGCATATCATACATCAAACGGTCAAAAAGTGAATTTTTAATAGGACGGTAAACTGTAAAATGTTTGGCCGGCGAGCTCAGGCCCATCAATAAACCGGCCCACTCCCAATTTCCCGTATGCCCCATTACTACAATCACTCTCGAATATTGCTTTAAAATTTCTCTGAAAAAATCAGGATTATTAAATTTAATTCTATTTTTGAGTTGTGCTTCTGAAATTTTAAATGATTTCAAACTCTCCACTATCAGATCTGAAAGATGCTTGTAATATTTTTTTTCTATTTGTTCAATTTCTTTCAATGATTTATCAGGAAAACAACTTATAAGGTTTTTTCTAACTACCTGTCTTCGGTATTTTATCAAATAAAATAATACAAAATACAGGAAGTCCGAGATGGCATATAAAACAGGAAAAGGCAAAGATGCCAAAAGTTTAAAAAATGATTTAGCTATTTGATAGTTAATATTTTTCAAACTATCGAGCCGGTTTTCAATTTAAATTCAGAAGTGAAATGAAATTGAATGTCCGGGAAATCTCTTTGAGCGGTTTCCAACATCCAGGATGATTCTGCCAAATAGACAGGATTATCGTCTTTATCATAAGCAATATAGCCCTGTTTGCGATTAAGAAATTCTTGTAACACTTGTGGACTTTCTGCAACAATCCAACAGGCCTTGTAAAGTGGCAAAGGTTTAAATTCACATTTGGCGCCATATTCATGCTCCAAACGATATTTTATTACTTCAAACTGCAATTCTCCCACTGTTCCTATAATTTTACGACTTCCCGGCTGCATTTTAAACAACTGTGCAACGCCCTCATCTGTCAACTGCTCAATTCCTTTTTCCAGTTGTTTTGTTTTCATCGGATCCATATTGATCAACTCTTTGAAAATTTCGGGTGAAAAAGAAGGTATGCCTTGAAACATTATTTTTTCACCTTCTGTGAGAGTATCGCCAATTTTAAAATTACCTGTATCAAACAAACCCACCACATCACCCGGCCAGGCCTCATCCACCACGGTTTTATCAGATGCCATAAATGAAGTAGGATTGGCAAAGCGTAAGTTTTTTTCCAATCTTACGTGGTGATAAAATTTATTTCTTTCAAATTTTCCTGATACTATTCTGACAAACGCAATTCTATCTCTATGTTTTGGGTCTAAATTGGCATGTATCTTAAAAACAAATCCGGTGAAAGCAGGCTCTTCCGGATTTACAAACCTTACATTTGTTTGCCTTCCTTGAGGTGATGGAGAAAATTCTATAAAGGAATTTAACAATTCCTGAACACCAAAGCTATACAAAGCACTTCCAAAATAAACCGGAGCAGTTTTCCCGGCCAAATAATCTTCTCTTGAAAAAGGGTCATATACTCCATTGATCATTTCCACCTCTTCTTTCAACAAATCTCTTTCTTTTTCCGAGATAAAATTCAAGAGCTTGGGATCATCCAAATTTTCTATTCTTGTGACATCATCTTCTATTTTGGTTTTATTGGGCTTGTAAAGCAACAATTCATTTCTGTAGATATTATAAACACCTTTGAATGTAGAACCAATGCCAATAGGCCAAGTCATCGGTCTTACGCGAATAGACAGCTTATTCTCCAATTCATCGAGTAAATCAAACGGGTCTTTGCCTTCGCGATCCATTTTATTGATAAAAATCAATACCGGAGTATTGCGCATGCGGCACACCTGCATCAGGTTATACGTTTGTTCTTCAACACCATTTGCGGCATCCACTACCAATATTACACTGTCTACGGCTGTTAAGGTGCGATATGTGTCCTCGGCAAAATCTTTGTGACCGGGGGTATCCAATATGTTAATCTTCAAACCTCCGTATTCAAAAGACATAACAGAAGTAGAAACAGATATTCCCCTCTGTTTTTCTATTTCCATGAAATCCGAAGTGGCTGTTTTTTTTATTTTGTTTGATTTAACAGCACCAGCTGTTTGAATGGCACCTCCAAAAAGTAACAATTTTTCCGTCAATGTTGTTTTACCTGCATCAGGATGACTGATGATGGCAAAGGTGCGTCGTCTGTTGATTTCTTTTGTATTCATAATTAACTACCTGTATATACAACCCCGGAGGTTGGAGTTTCTTTTAAAATGATTTTTTTTAACATTGGCACTTCGGGTTTTAATTGTTCCCATATCCACACCGACAGCTTTTCTGCTGTGGGATTTTCAAGACCTGGTATGTCATTTAATAAATAATGATCCAAACGCTTCACGACACTTTTTACCTTTTCTTTCAGTTCGGCAAAATCAATCACCCATCCCATGCGATCATCCAATGGTCCCTCGACATACACGGTCAAAATATAAGTATGTCCGTGCAATCTCCGACATTTGTGGTTTTCTTGTACATAAGGAAGAAAATGAGCCGCATCGAAAGAAGTTTCTATAAACAATTCCATGTCAGATTTTTAAAAATATTATTATGGTTGATTTTGAAGAATGTATAATTTTGCCGCAAAATTAACAATTAAAACTTAAATTATGGCAACAGAACTTAAATCGGCAGTTTCTTTCGACAAAACATTGGCTGATTGGGTCAGCAAAGAACAAGCTGCTGTTGAACTAATCAATGCCATCGGTTCATTACTTTATACAAAATCGGTAGAATTGGTTTTATTTAGAAATCATCTTGTGGATCAAAGTGTTTCGGAGGTTCTCAATCTTCATAAATATGCTGCCGAAGTGGTGAAAAAACCTATTTCCATTTTTGATACTGCCGAGTTGGCAAAATCCATGTGTGCGCTTGATTTAGCCCCATCCAAAATAGACATAGGGAAGCTTGCCGCTGAATGGATGGAGGAAAAAAACAATTATGCATCTAAAAAAGAGTTTTTAGAAAATAAATTGAAAAATTTTATCGGGAACGTTGATTTTAAGCTTACTCCCAAAGATGTTGTTTTGTTTGGCTTTGGAAGAATTGGGCGTATTTGCGCTCGTGAACTGATAAAACAAGCAGGAAAAGGCCAGCAATTAAGATTGAGAGCCATTGTTACCCGCGGCAACTCTGATGAAGAAATTCGCAAACGTGCTGCTTTGTTAAGAATGGATTCGGTACATGGACCATTCAAAGGACAGGTGGACATTGATCTTGAGAATAAATGCCTGATTATTAACGGGCAAATTGTACATATGATTGCTGCCAACAATCCTGAAGATATCAATTATGAAGATTATGGCATTCATGATGCTTTGTTAATTGACAATACGGGAGTATTCAAGGACCGCAATGCACTTTCACGTCACTTACAAGCCAAAGGAATAGAAAAGGTTATATTAACTGCTCCGGGTAAAGAAGTACCCAATATTGTATACGGTGTAAACCACAAATCATTGGATATTGAAAAAGAAAAAATTTTTTCTGCTGCTTCATGTACAACCAATGCCATTGTTCCGGTATTAAAAGTAATCAACGATTTCTTCGGAATTGAAAAAGGACATATAGAAACCGTACATGCCTATACCAACGACCAAAATCTTTTGGACAATTACCACAAAAAAACGCGTCGTGGCCGTTCAGCAGCCATCAATATGGTTATAACCGAGACCGGCGCCGGCAAAGCCGTAACGAAAGCCATTCCGGAATTAGAAGGCAAACTGACAGCCAATGCTGTCAGAGTGCCTGTACCCAATGGTTCTTTGGCTATTCTAAGCTTAACACTCAACCGGCCCACCAACAAAGAGGAAATCAATGGAGTGTTGAGAAAAGCTTCTTTGGAAGGAGAATTGGTTAACCAAATTTTCTATAGTTACGAAGAAGAACTTGTTTCTTCTGACATTATTGGCAATCCCTGCAGCAGTGTATTCGACAGCCCGGCTACCATTGTGCATCCCGACGGAAAAAATGTAGTTCTATATGTCTGGTATGATAACGAATATGGTTATACCAAACAAGTTATTCGTTTAGCCAAACATGTTGCCAAAGTAAGACGCTTGATTTATTACTAATCTTCTGTTGATATTGACAAACACCGGCTTGGTATCATACACAGGCCGGTGTTTTTATTTATAGATTATTATTTCCTGTCAATTTTTCTGAATAAATCTAGCAATCCGCTGTCATTTTCCGGATACATGCCATTTGGCAATTTCTTCAATAATTTTTTTGCTTCATTTGTTACCAATACTCTGTTTTGTCCATACGCATTCAAAAAACGAATCACTCTGAACAGATCCAAGTGTGTAAAAAAACGGTTGATGAGATCTTGTTGCGTTTTTCCATGTTTAATCGTATCCCTGCACCATTGTTCCCATTCTTTATTGGATATAACTTTGAGCCAAACCGGATTTAAGCAGTGGACGATTTTATTTAAATCCCGGCCACCATTCATGAGAGATGAAAAAATCTTTTCAAGATCCTGTTTTAATGTATCAAAAGCTTCCATTGGATAAGTCAAGATATTTTGACTTGATTCGGCTGCGCGACTAACGGCCTTACCTGTTCCAAACGGCACCCTATAAGATTTTCTTGCTGCTATATTCATTACAGTAACAGGAAGTGATTTAATGGTATTCCGTTTCATAAATTTCTGCAAAAAATAAAAATCCTCTCCGGCTTTTCTTGTATTCATTCCGTTTACTTTCACATAACCAAAGGAACTTACTGCCATTGAAGATCCTACTGTGTGAAAAGCATAAGGATGGCCGGCCCATTCTACTGCCAATCTTAAGTATCTTAAATGTAATTCATACCGGCAGGTTAAATTCCAAACACAAATGTCCTCACAAAATTCAGCATCAAAAAAATGTTCAAAATATATTGAAAAAGCTTCTGCTTTTTTATTTTCTTCAAATGCATCAACAATTTTTTGCAAATAACCGGGTTCAGGAAACGAATCGGCATCAATACTTACCAATACACCATCCATTTTCCATTCCAAAAAACATTTAATGGCAAAGTCCATCCCAAATTTTCTGGCAGCACCTACTCCGGCAATTTTATCGTCTTGTGGTGTAAAATGAAATATTATCAAACGGTTGTCTGAAGCAAACTTTGATTTCAATGCCTGCAACTGTTTTATATGGAACTCTTTTACTTGCGGTCTGTCTGATGGGGCATCGTTTAAAATTACTATCAAATAAAAATTTTTGTATAGTTGTTTCTGTAAGAAATACTCTATCGTTTTTGACAAATCAGGTTCTTGTTTTGCAGGCAAAACAACAAAAACAGGACTAGGCCAGACGGGCAACTTAATAGAATTGATTTGCTTGAATGCATATTGTTTGATATAATTTTGGTAAGAATGAGCATCAAAATTTTCCTTCATCTATTAGGCATTTCAATTTTAATATTGCCGCAATGGAAATGCTATCGGTAATGATACCATCCATCACCATTTCATAAACCATATGAAATGGCAGTTTTTTAACCTGCAAAATTTCATCCGGTTCGGGTTGGGAATTTTTAAATTGTAGTTTTTTGGCAACAAACACAATGGCATGCTCGTCTGCAACAGAGTTTGAGGTATAAAACTCCATCAATGGGGTCCATTCCCCGGCAACAATTCCGCACTCTTCCAATAATTCCCTTTTGGCTGCCTCAAGAGGGTCTTCATTCATCCGGCCTCCCCCTTCAGGAATTTCCCAAGAATACCTGTTTAGAGGGAAACGCCATTGTCCCACCAACCAAACATTCATTTCATCGTCTACAGGAATGACTCCAATAGCTTTATGTTTATATTTTACTACGGCATATACAGAATTTTGTCCGGAAGGCGTAATCACCTGATTTTCGACCACTTTAATCCAAGGATTATCATAAATAACTGTTGAACCAATTATTTTCCAAGGATTTTCTTCAAAACTTTTATTCATTTGAATTAATTTTATCATTAAATAATTTCACGACAGCATCAAGAGATTTTTTATTTTTCGGATGATAAATACTGGCCACTACTTTTTGTTTTTCATTTTTTGTAAGATGAAAACTCATCGACACCTCACCATGCTTTGCCGTAATCTCAAAAGGAATCAATTCCACCGGAATCTGAAATCCTTGCTGGATATATCGCAACATTTGCAAGTTGTTATAATCTTGTATCAAAAACAAATTATCATACAAACTGTTGATAGGTAAAAAAAGATTGGAAATCACACTACTTTTTTGTTTGGTCTCATGCAAATAGTTTCTTTCAATGTCCCGGATATTTATCAAAATGATTTTTGACACATTTGACTCTAACCAACTTTTGAATGTGGCTATAAATTTCATTGAATTGTTTAAACCGAAATTATCCCTTAGACCGGCATCGTTTACAGTGATATGCGGGTCGGTTGGCAAATCTACGGAAGGCAAAATTAAAGGGAATGATGCGCTCATTCTCAATGCTGATGTCAACCATAGCGAATCGCATTGATCTTCGCCAAACAATTTGGAAAATTCTACCGATTCGTTGTAGAATTTTAAAAACTCCTGTCCAAAAGGAAACGCGGCACAAAGATATGAAACCGGTTGAGAACTGATGATTAGTTGCTTGCCATCTTCCACAATAACAGGGGCCAACACCAGCCATGGTATGAGTGCTTTTTCTTCATATACTTTATAATCCGACAACTGCCTGGACAACAATCCATTGGTATTTTCAATCAGTTGTTTTTCAAAGGCCAGACCACGATCTTTCAAATAATACTTATTGCCAAATCTTATTTTGCGTAATCTTACAAACCAATCATTGGTAGTAAGATTGAGCAAAACCGGGTTTAATAAATCCTTACCGGAAATCTGTTCTAAGGAAGGATTAAATAATTGATCATTATAGCCAAGCTTGTAGTAAAGATATAACTCACGATAAATAGCTGCGCCAATCATTCCGCCGGACGATCCGGTTATCATGAAAGTGGCTCTAGAAAATTTTCCATTTGTCAAACTATCCAGCGTTCTCAAAACCCTGTGAGTCCATAATGCACTTCTGATTCCACCTCCACTGGTATTGACAAACACGATGACCGGCTTTTCTTCGGGTTTTGAAACATTATTGGCTTTCCAACGGTTCAAAACTTTTATTGCATGAGTTTTATCTTTCAATAGTGTGGTTTCATCAGCATAAATTTTGAAATGTTCTTCGTTGTATTTTCTTTTTGTTTCATAAGAAATAGCGGGAATACGGCTAACATATGAGAAAATTTCCTGTTTTGACAAATATGAAAACAATACTAATGAAGCTATTAATACAAATGTGCTCCATTCTTTTACCAACGAATAAAAAATTCCTGCAACGATTATCAAAACAGTGAAAAGCAAATAAATTGCAGCTCCTGCCGGAATTTGCAAAAATTTGTGGGCTCCCGAAAAATACCCAATTGCCATCATCGAAAATAAAACGATAATTTGATAAAATGAAACATTGAAACGGTTTTGGTCTAAAATTTTTTCCAGCACTCCTCTATCATAATGCTTTATTTCTCTTGCATGCAAAATTTTCAAATTAAAAGTGAGATAATATTTAACTTTTTGATTGTCTTTCGGGATATAATGAGTAGGGAAATTGGGATGCCCTAAATCCATCACTTTTGGCAACCATCTTTTTTTTCTGACATTTTTAAATTTTTTTTCGTACTTCTCAATGTTAAAGTTAGTAGTGAAAAAGTATCCGAAAGCCAAAATCCAATGTATGACAAAGCCGGCAATAAAACCGGCAATATTCCAGTAAGCATGAGGCAAATCGATAAACTCTTGTTTTTGTTGGTAATTTACTGACTGAATGGCAAAAACAACAAAATACACCAAAGGAATCAGAGAATTGTTCAAAACATATTTTAAAAACGGTCTTGAAAATGTTGCAATTAAAGGATAAAAGCGGCTTTGGATCATGTAACTAAGCAATTGAAATGAAAGCGCAAAACCGCCAAATGCCCAACCTAATATCAAAAAGGAATTGAAGTTTACTTTCCCCAAATATTCAGGTGCAAGCAGGAGATTGGATATGCCATAATTTTTTCCAATATGACCAAGCGTAAAGCCAAATAAAAGGAACCAAAGAAACAATAGTATGATGTTGCGTTTTAAATGAGCCAACAACAATTGAACAGGAAAGAAGCCCCATACGGCTTCCACCATAGCTTTCAATTGTTGCAACCATTTCATTATTTATGAATTTTAGCGTTTACTATTTTTAAGCATTCTTCAATTCTTGGCAACATTTTTTCACGTAACTCTTCGGCTTCCTGCAATATTTTCTGAGCTTCGGAATTGCCGGGCAAACCTTTCAGGTTAATTTTCACATTTAAATATGCACCTTCCATGGCAGATCTCAAACACAATGCAGCCACTCCGGCATCAGACACCGACGATTCCATACCTTCCTTGGCCACATATTCTACTACTTCCAATGCCTTGAATGAATTTTTCATAGTTTCAAGCGGCACTTTTGCTGCATAAATTGTAGCTTCTTCTATTGCTTGTTTTCTATTTTGCAATTCTTCTTCATTTCTTTTAGGCAAGCCATAGGCATCCATAATCTTGTTGAAAGCCCTTGTGTCTTCATCAATCAATTGATTAAATTTAGCCAGTAATTCCTGTCCTTTTTCCGCCCACACCGAAAATTCTTCTACTCTGTGATCCCATCCACGTTTATGAGACGACAGATTTGCTACCATGGTTGCCAAAGCTGCTCCCAAGGATCCACAAAGCGCCGAGATACTCCCGCCGCCGGGTGCCGGCGATTCTGAGGCAGTTTCTTTTAAAAAGTCTTTCACACTCAAATCTATCAATTTTTTCCCATCATCTTCTTCAAGTAAATATTCAATGATTCTCTTTTTGGGATCAAAGGGCGACAATTCATTTAATCCCATAGTAAGAATTGCTATTCTGATTAACTCCTCTTCCCCTACTCCTGTAGATCTGTTTTGTTTTTTCAAAAAATACCGTCCTGCTTCGACCAATGCTTTTTTAGGCACAAGCCCTACAATCTCCGACCCTGTGACACGAAGCCCCCGTGCTTCTGCTCTTTTGCAACATTCGTCAAAAGCAATATGCAAAGGTGTGACATTAATGTCGGTCAAGTTCATTGAAACCTGGGCTATTCCGTATTCTTCAATATACCAGCCAATAGCTTTAACTGCTTTTAAACTACCCGGAATGTAAACAGGTTGATTGTTTTCATCCACTACAATTTTTCCGGTAACAGGATCGCCCTCACGTTTCACACGGCCTTTTTCTCTGATATCAAAAGCCACAGAGTTTGCTCTTCTGACCGATGTAGTATTTAAATTTACGTTATAAGCAATCAAAAAATCCCGCGCCCCTATGGCCGTTGCTCCGGTAGTTTTCACGCGATTGTTGAATTCTGCAGGACCAAAATCAGGTTTCCATTGTGGGTCCTTTAATTTGTCTTTTAACCCTTCGTATTCTCCTGCACGACAATTTGCCAAATTTCTTCTTTTTTCCTCGGTTGCTGCATATTCATACAGATATACCGGAATTCCTAACTCTTCCCCAACCCTCTTGCCTAACTTACGGGCCAATTCTACGGTTTCTTCCATTGTTATTCCGGATATGGGAACCAAAGGGCATACATCTGTGGCTCCCATTCGTGGATGCTCTCCATGATGTTTTGACATGTCGATTAATTCTGCGGCTTTTTTTATCAACAAGAATGCTGCTTCAACCACCTTTTCCGGCTCTCCTGCAAAAGTAATCACTGTGCGGTTTGTAGCCCTGCCCGGATCTACATTCAATAATTTAACTCCTTCAACCTTCGTTACTTCATTTGCAATTGCATCAATTTTTGCCTTGTCTTTACCTTCACTGATGTTTGGTACACATTCCAATATCCTTTTCATAATTTTATTTTTAAGTATTTTGATTTAATTTGATCGCCCGACAAAATAATTAAATTATTTTATCTCCCATACCTGTATCGTACATAACATTTTTTTAAATGCATCAAAAACTCATATTGTGTCATTTTTTGCAACATCGTATCACTCACTCCACAATAATCGATAAAATCATCCATCTCTTCATCCATCAAAAAAAATAAATCCTCATCAATGCATATCTTTAACAATTCCTTGAGCAATTTTCTTCTTCTGTCTTCATTTTGCATTTCTGCCACAGCTCTTTTACTTCGTTCACGTTTGCTCAAAACATAATATAAATACGTAATGGGACTTTCCACTGCAGAAATATTTTCGGGAATATACTCCTTTTTATTGATCCCTAAAGAATCCACTTGTTTATAAATATCCATAATTGTAGGAGACGGGGTTATGACAAATTCTTTCAAGGTTAATTCCAATGGACGCATGGTTATTTCAGTAAGATATTCTCTTCTGTATAAGGAATCCTTAAAGCATAATTTAAATTTTTCATATCCAACCACAGAAATTATAATTGTATCGCTTTTATCAACGGTAATTTCAAAAGTTCCATCTATGTTGCCAAATTTTCCAACGCCGGTAGTTTTATTGATAATCAACAATTGTCCGGGTGAGTTGCCATCTTTTAAAACCACTTTTCCCTTCACAGTTATTTCTTGTGCTAAGGAAACAAATGATAAAAAAACAAATAAACTAAATATGGTTAACGGCCTATACATTCATAATGAAATTCATAGTTTTTCCATGCATTTAAATCAGGTTTATTATCAAACAACGCATAGATTGCCGATCCGCTGCCACTCATCGATGCATACAGGGCACCGGCATTATATAATTTTTCTTTAATCTCTTTTAATTGTGGATATTTAGAAAAAGCGTAATCTTCAAAAACATTAAAAATTGTATCTTTCCATTTATCAACCGGCAAACGCACCGCTTCCTCTAAAGATACTTCAGGTTTGCCGGTACCGATATGTTTGAATGCCTCGGCTGTTGGTATATTCACTTTGGGTTTTATGACAATCAAATGAAAACCGGTCAAATTCAAATTGTATGGTTTTAAATACTCTCCCCTGCCATATGCCAAAGATGGTCTGTTTTCTATAAAAAATGGACAATCACTGCCTAATTGTAAAGCTAATTCCCGTAGTTCATCATTTGTCCTCTTTAAATTTAACATCTCATTGACGGCTCTCAAGAAAAAAGCGGCATCTGAAGAACCACCTCCCAATCCGGCTTGAGAAGGAATGTTTTTATATAAAGCGATTTTCAATTTGAATGGCAAATATTGAGCAATCAATTTGTATGCTTTTACAACAATGTTTGTTCCGGCTCCTTCAGGAACTTTTCCGTAGCAAAAAAAACGATTTTGTTTTGATGGCAATATCTCCAAAACATCTCTCCATCCGATAGGATAGAAAAAGGTTTCCAAATCATGAAAGCCGTCACTTCGTTTGCCGGTAATATACAATCCTATATTAATTTTGGCATTGGGAAAAACTATCACGCTTCTATTCCTTTAAATTTTTGTGTAAAATTACCATAAACCCAAATATCTCTTAAAAAAACAATGTCTAAGAAAAAATATTCTTTTTTTATTTATTTGATGTTTTGTTTCTCAATAAAATAAAAATTTTATTTTTACGCAATAAAAATTCTTTTGTGGTCAGGCAGTGTTCATTGATTTTTGTTTTGTTAATATTGTTGTTTGCCTCTTGCAAACAAGATACTCCCGTCTATAATCAAGGGATTGTTTATTATGAAGTGACTTATCCCAAATTACCTCCCGACCATTTTATGATGAGTTTTTTGCCAAAAGAAATGATTTTAAAATTTAAAGATGGGAAATATATTAGTGAATTGTCAACGGGTATGGGGGTTTTCAAAACAACTTTTATTATCAATAACCAAGAACAGACCTATTTCCAAACATTAAAAATTATCAACAAGAAATATTATTCCAAATTAGACAAAAAAGGTGTCAATAAGATGCTGAAAAAATTGCCTGTATACCGGATTGCACCGACCCAATCTGACTCTGTCACTCACATAGCCACATTTCCTGTAAAGGCCTACCGGGTAACCTGCCCAACCGACACATTTCTTATTTATGCTACGGATTCTATCAAAGTCAACAAACCTTATTGGGCCACACAGTATAAATCAATCAATGGTTTTTTGTTGCAATATCGTTTGGAAAACTATGGAATTACAATGGAATTAAAGGCAAAAAAAATAGAATGGACCGAAGTAGATGATACAGATTTTGTTGTCCCTGCCGATTACAAAGAAATTTCTCAAGATGAAATGGATAAAGAAATGATTGAGATTTTTTCAAACTTTTAAACTTCAGTTTATTTTAACTTTTAATTTTCAATCATTAAATTTTCTCAATTTTTAATTTAAAAAAACTTTTGTCTTACCATCTATGTTGACCCGATTTTACCTGAATTTTAATTTTCTTAAACTTTTATGAGAATTTTTGTTCTAAAAATGTTAAAATTTTTCTGTAAATAAAAGTAGTTTTGCACAAAAAAAATTGGCTGCAACCAAACAAAATAATAAAGAAAACTCTAATACCACAAGTAAAGCTGTATTGGTTAAACAAATCACAGGACTGGTCATTATTTTTCTTTCTGTATTTCTTTTTACTTCATTCATTGCCCATTTACTATACTGGAAAGAAGACCAGGATGTAATTTATTTCCCACTCAACGACTTTTTATTTAATCATGAAGTAACCGTTTCCAATTGGATGGGGAAACTCGGGGCTCTTGCCGGATATGTTTTCTTTTACCGTTTATGGGGACTGGCTTCATTTATTTTCAGCTTTATGATTTTTATCACAGGCATTCAGATCTTTTTCAATTTTACATTGAGATATTTAAAAAGGATTTATCTACATTCGGTCATAAACCTTACACTAATCCCTGTTTTGTTGGCTCTTGTATTACCCGACACTTGGGTAAATCTGGCAGGTTATTTCGGTTTCTTTATCAAAGAATGGTTGGTTTCTGTAGTGGGTTATCCCGGTAGTATATTAATTCTTGTTTTGCTCTATCTATCTTATGTTTCATTAATGTTTAACATCGATTTGCGTGAAAAAATTCAATCGATTTTTGAAAAAATTAAAAACTTGTTTGCATCAAAGAACCCTCAAGAATCAAGAAATGAAAATATTGAAAATATCTCTGACAACACTCCTAAAGAACAAAAAACTTCTCCCGTCCCTCCAACTGTTACTCCCGATCAAATTACTAAAGATACAGAAAATATAACTTTAGACAATTCTGATAAAGGAAACGATATAAAGAACAAGGAAAGTGAAGTTATTGCCACCAATCAAAATCCTCCTCCTAATATTCCTGAAATTATAAGCAACGAAGACGGAATAGCTTTTGAGCTTGAGACAACCGCAGAAAAAGAACAAACTCTTTCTGAAGAAGAAATTTATAAAAAAATTCTTGAAGAATCAGGCGAATATGATCCTACGCTGGAGCTGCCTCATTATAAATTTCCCACGCTGGATTTGTTGGAAAACTATTCAACAGGCAATAGTCAGATTGATCGTGAAGAACTGGAAACCAATAAAAAAAGAATTGTTTCCACGCTTGAAAATTATAACATACAAATACAAAGCATAAAAGCCACCATTGGCCCCACGGTTACATTATATGAAATAGTTCCTGCTCCGGGTATACGTATCTCCAAAATCAAAAATCTTGAAAATGACATTGCTTTAAGTCTGGCTGCGCTTGGCATTAGAATTATAGCCCCCATTCCCGGAAAAGGTACAATTGGAATTGAAGTGCCCAATCAAAACCCTCAAATTGTGCCCATGCGTTCGATCATTGCTTCAGATAAATTTCAAAATTCAGGCATGGAACTACCTCTCGGCCTCGGCAAAACAATTTCCAACGAAACATTTGTTGTTGACCTGGCTAAAATGCCTCACTTGTTGATGGCCGGTGCAACCGGTCAAGGAAAATCAGTTGGTATCAATGCCATTCTTACGTCATTGCTTTATAAAAAGCATCCGTCTCAATTAAAATTTGTTTTGGTCGATCCCAAAAAAGTGGAATTAACCTTGTATTCCAAAATTGAACGGCATTTTCTGGCAAAACTACCTGACGAAGAAGAAGCCATCATCACAGATACAAAAAAAGTGATCAATACACTCAACTCTCTTTGCAAGGAAATGGATATGCGCTACGAATTGTTGAAGGATGCACAGGTCAGAAACATTAAAGAATACAATACAAAATTTATTCAAAGACGCTTGAATCCTGAAAACGGTCATCGTTTTCTGCCTTATATAGTACTTGTAATTGATGAATTTGCCGATCTTATTATGACTGCCGGTAAAGAAATAGAAACCCCCATTGCACGTCTGGCACAACTTGCCAGGGCTATTGGAATTCACCTCATTATTGCCACCCAAAGACCCTCCACCAATATCATCACCGGCATTATCAAAGCAAATTTTCCTGCAAGAATTGCTTTCCGAGTTTCTTCCCAAATCGATTCCAGAACTATACTTGACAGCGGCGGTGCCGAACAATTGATCGGACGAGGCGATATGCTCATATCTTTGGGCAATGACCTTATCCGCCTACAATGTGCATTTATTGATACTCACGAAGTGGAACGTGTTACTGATTACATTGGTTCACAACGTGGTTACCCAAGTGCGATGTTGTTGCCTGAATGTGAAACAGAATCTTCCGGCGAAAATGGTTTGCAAAACGACGACCTTGATGACCTCTTCGAAGAAGCTGCACGTATCATCGTAGAAACTCAACAAGGATCTACTTCCTTGATTCAAAGAAAGTTAAAAATCGGCTATAATCGTGCCGGACGAATTATAGACCAACTCGAAGCCGCAGGCATTATCGGACCATTTGAAGGGAGCAAGGCAAGAAATGTATTGGTCAAGACCATTGAAGAATTGGAACAACTTTTGATGAGTATAAAAAACCGTAATCAATAAAATTATTTTGTTATGAAAAATTTGTTAGTTCTTATTACACTATCATTGACAATTGGCGGAAATGCACAACAAGATCCAAAGGCAAAAGCCATATTGGAAAAAGTGTCAAATGAAAACAAAACTTATCAAACCATCAAAGCCGAATTTACTTATTCCCTCGTGAATAAAGCGGATGGAATAAACGAAACACAAAAAGGGGTCATTCAAATCAAAGGCAATAAATTTCATTTGGTTTTAGGCAGCCAAGAAGTTTTTTCCGACGGAAAAACCATCTATACTGTCATGAAAGAATCTGAAGAAGTGCAAATCAGCAATCCACCTCAACCCAACGAAGAAAATGATATAGTATTATCGCCCAATAATATTTTTACAATCTATGAAAAAGGTTTTAAATATAAATATGGCGGAAAGGAAACTGTAGATGGCGAATCAACCGACCTTATATTGTTATATCCGGAAAATCCTCAAAAAAAGAATTTTCATACCGTAAAACTTTTTATCAACGCCAAAAATCAAATCAAAAAAATTATGATCATGGGAAAGGATGGTTCGGTATTTACCTACAGCATTACCAAATTTGAAGTTAATTCCCCGGTCGCTGATTCTTTATTTGTATTTAACAAAAGTAAATATCCAAATTTTGAAATCATCGATTTAAGAGAATAATTGTTATGTTGAATCTTCAAAAAGAAGATGTCGTAAAAATCTATCAACATCTTTGTAATTACATAAATCAAACGCCTATCCTCACCTCCTCAACATTCAACCGATTAACAAGAAATAATTTATTTTTCAAATGCGAAAATTTTCAAAAAACCGGTTCATTTAAGATCCGCGGGGCCATTCATGCTGTTCGAAAAATTAAAGCTCAAAAGCCTGGTTTTTCCACAGCCATAACACATTCATCGGGAAATTTTGGCCAAGCATTTGCTTTTGCTTGTGATCAATCCGGCATAAAACCTTATGTAATTGTGCCTGAAGACGCTCCCCGTCCAAAGGTCGATGCCATGAAAAATTACGGTGCAGAAATTGTTTTTTGCAAACCCGGGATTGAACACAGGGAAGAAACTCTAAGAATGTTCTTAGAACAACATCCTCATGTTGAAGTTTTTCATCCTTATAACCAAGAAGAAGTCATAGAAGGCCATACTTCCATCATATATGAATTAAATCAACAATTACATTTTTCACCCGACTATATTTTAGTTCCAATTGGTGGTGGCGGACTTATTTCGGGTATAGCTTTGGCATCGTCATTATTTTATCCTCAAGCCAAAATCATCGGTATCGAACCTACCAATGCCAATGACGCATTACTATCATTACAAAGCGGTGAAATTGTCAAACTCAAAAACGTAAACACCATTGCCGATGGCTTGAAAACTTCGCTCGGTACGCTTACTTTTCCTATTATTCAACGTTTTGTAGATCAAATATTGACCGTAAGCGATGAAGAAATTTTGCAAAGCACACGTTTCATTGCCGAAAGAATGAAAATAATCGTAGAACCGTCATCTGCCACCGTATTTGCAGGTTTACTCAAATATGGACAACAATGGAAAAATAAAAATATTGTGCTAATTTTAACCGGTGGAAATATTGATCCGGCTTTTTATGGAAAATAAACAATATCCGGAATTTTCTTCTTTGATAGGTGAAATCATCGATTCGATATCGGAAGGAATCATTATATGTAATAAACAAGGTGATATTGTTTATGCCAACAATGGTTCTTACCGTATGTTCGGATATGACCATTCAAAAAACGAACTTTTGGGTAAAGCTGTAGATATTCTATTGCCGGAATCCTTGCAAGCCGTTCATCAAAAACACCGCCAACATTACAATCAATCCCCTAAAAACAGGCCTATGGGTATTGGGCTTGATTTGCAAGGCCGCAAAAAAAACGGCGAACTTTTTTATGTCGAAATCAGTTTAACCCATTTTTATAAAAACAATGAACTTTATATTGCCGCATTCATAACAGATATAACATTAAGAATAAAATACCGTCAGGAACTTGAATCTCTCAACAAAGACCTAGAAAAAAAAGTCAACGAAAGAACCCGCCTTATACATAAAGCTCATCATGAACTCAAAAAAAACCAAATGCTATATGAAGCCATTGCCCGCAATTTTCCCAAAGGCACAATCAATGTTTTCGACAGGAATTTTAATTACATATTTGCTGAAGGTCAGGATCTCTATAAATATGGCATCACTACCAAAAACCTCTTTGGTAAAAATTACCTGGATAAAATTCCCAAAAAAATCAAACAAACCATCAAAAATATGTTAGAACAAGTATTAGAAGGACAATCTTTTTCTTGCGAGATAGAATATGAGAATGATTATTACTTGATACATGCCGTGCCTTTATTTAACGAACACAACGAAATTGAAAACATTTTACTGGTAGAACAAAACATCTCAGACCAAAAAAGAGCTGAACAAGAAATTCAGGCAGCACTGCAGAAGGAAAAAGAACTTAATGAAATGAAAAACCGTTTTGTATCGATGGCATCTCATGAGTTCAGAACTCCATTAAGCACCATTCATTCATCCATAGTTTTAATTGAAAAATATCTTCAAAACAACAAGTTGGAAAATATCCCGAAACACATTCATAAGATCAAAAACTCCATAAGCAATTTGATTTCTATCCTCAACGATTTCTTATCATTCAGCAAATTGGAAGAAGGAAAAATTACAACGAACATTCAACCTGTTAACATCCATCAAACTATCGAACAGTGCATTTCTGCCATTCGTGATTTAACTAAAGCAGGGCAGGTTATAAATATCAATTCTTCGATTCCCGGTGTATCGGTTAATACCGACCCTAACATATTGAACAATATCTTGCTGAATTTAATTTCCAATGCCATAAAATATTCTCCTTCACATACAACCATTGATGTCAATTCTTATACAGAAGGAAACAAAGTCATCATCAGTGTTAAAGACAATGGAATAGGTATACCGGAAAAAGATCAGAAATATATTTTTCAGCGTTTTTTCAGGGCTCATAATGCTTTAAACATTGAAGGGACGGGACTTGGATTAAACATCGTAAAGAAATATGCCGAAATGCTGCAAGCAGAAATTTATTTCGAAAGCAAAGAAGGAATCGGTACGACTTTTTATATTGCCTTGCCTTTAAATAGCAGTGGGAAATAAATTTTAAAAAACATATTTAATTGGCTTATTTTTCAGATCTGTAAACCAGCATAGTGTAGAATATTACTCCGGCAAAATATAAAATGGCAGTAATAGTAAAAATCTCCGCATAATGAAATTGATATTTTCTCAGAATTGAAAAAATCTGAGCACTGAAAAACCACGATCCACTCCATATGGCAGACGTCAGGGCGCTGGTAATTTCCCTGTTTTGTTCTCCTACATAAATCATCACAACTTCCGAAGTCATAGGCGCCGCCATGTTCATCAAAGGCTGACGAATGATATATAAAAAAGATGCTAAATATACGGCCCAGCTATAACCTTGCAAATATTCGGTCATTGCTAATCCCAGAAGTGCCAAAATAGCAATTGATTGTGTTATGGGAATGGATTTTTTATACCCCCATCTTTCTTTCACATAAGGAACCAAAAAAGCCATTTGGGCAACCAATAAAGAAGCTATGGTCCCCAACACGGCGAAATACTGTGTATCTTTGTGATGAACTTGATAAAAAAACAAACCAATAAAAGGTATAGTCAAACCTGCTCCTACGGCAATAATGATCGTAGGAAACAAGGCAAAGGTAATTTTTTTTAGATCCTTCCAATCAAATCCTTTATCTAAACGTTGAACAGGTTGATCTATACTTTTAATTTTCTTATTTTGCCCTGATGAATAAAAGATTGTGATTGATGCCAGTAAACTGAAAACAGATAATATATGCAAAACCCATCTCTCATCTAAATGAAATAGCGGTATGCTCATAAGGACAAATATTATCAAACCGGATGTAATAGATCCCAGGCTATATGTTGCATAATTTAACGAAATGGCGTTGGTCAAGCGGTGTGATGGAGTGTTGTTTAAAATAAATGGTAAAATGCTCACTTGAAAAATGGCAAAAATGCATCCCCATAGAAATATGCTTGTATTAATCAATCGGTAATTCAATAAATTGACACTTTCTACCAATACAATTGTAACAATGGGCAATGCGAAAGATGCAAATTTCAGAAATGGCAAGACGTTTCTTTTTTTTATGAAAATGCCAAAAGGTAATGATAGCAAAATAACTCCCATAAATCGTTTTGAAATAAAACTCCCGGCCAAACTGTCGTCAATCCCTTTTTTGCTCATATAGATCAACAAAATCATCATCAATGCGCTGTTTAATATCTGCAAAAAATATTCAACTGCTATGATTCTGAGTATAAAGCCGGGAATGGTCAAATAATCCTTCAACAATCGTTTCATTGTTTTGTTTTTATGGCCCGGTCTATAATTTTAAGAACCTCCTTGAAGGTATAAGGATATAGAGGTTGATAATTACCTTTGTTTTTAAACCATGTAAACTGCCTTTTGGCATATCGCCGGGTGTTTGTTTTGATTTGTTCGATAATTTCTTTCAATGTCTTATTTCCTTCAAAATAGTCCCACCATTCTTTATAACCGACAGTATTCAGCGGTTTTAATTTCTTAAAAGGATACAGATTCCCGGCTTCGTTTTCTAATCCTTGTTCTATCATTTGATCCACACGTTCGTTAATTCTTTGATATAATTCTTCTCTTGGAGGATTCAAATAAAAATAATGTGTCTGAAAAGGCCTTCCCGGGGCATTTTTATGATAAATATCACTCAGTTTCTTACCGGTCATATGCATGATCTCAAGGTATCGAATCAACCTGTTGGGACTCTTGGTAGGATGTAAATCCCAAAAAACCGGATCCAACTTTTTGATTTCTTCGACCAATGGATCAATTCCACTTGTTTGATATACCTCCATCCATGAAGATCTAAATGATTCGTCCGGATCAGGCAAGCTGCTTTCAAGACCTTCACATAAAGCATAAATATACAAGCCGGTTCCTCCACACACCAATGCCACGTCGCTTTCTGAAAAAATTTTTTCCAATGCTGTCAAACCTTCCAATTCAAACATTCCGGCATTATAAGGTTTGTCAAAAATACTTCTGTGATTAACAAACAAATGAGGATATTTTTTCAGGATTTCATCAGAGGGTTTAGCTGTACCAATACTCAACTCCTTATAAACTTGACGCGAATCGGCCGAAATAACAGGCACACCGAAATAATCAGAAAGGTCACAGGCCAATTTGGTCTTTCCGGATGCCGTAGGACCTGCTATGACTATCACATGCTTCATCACCGGTAATCATCCGGTTCACCGAAACCATCCTGTAAATCATCTTCATCCAACCCTAAATTGTCTTCATCCTCTTCACCATTCATTTCTTCCCATTCCTCCTCGTCAAACATTTCATCTTCATCAAAAATTTTATATACATCATCCTCGTCAGACGCACTTTTAGTTTTACTTTTTTTCTTTTTGTTTTCCATTAAATCTTCAGTATCAATTCCTAACAACTCGGCAAGGGAGTCATCATGTTTTGATTTTGGTTTGGGGATTCTCGGATATTGTTTTGGTGCATCTCCGATAGATTTAAACACCATAGGATATTCTTTCCCGGGTTTTATATCTGTCAATCTGAGCAATTCTATAAAAAACACCCAACGTTTTTCGTAATCATACAAATAAATAAATTTTTGATGAGGGTCAAAAATCACCTCTGACAATTGAAACTTTTTCATAATTTTCTTGTCACCTGAAGAATCCTCCGGTCTTAACACAAATTCCTCACCCTTGATCCATCCGTCATTGGCATAAAAAAATGAAGCCTGATGCTTTTGGTCAAAACCAAAAGCCTGCAAAATGGCTTTATGAAAATCTTCCAGGGTGTGTCCCGGCAAAATATCTATTTCACGATAAATTTCGTCTTCGCTGTCCAATGTTACTCTAAATCTTAATGCTTTCATAAATAATTTACTTTTTAAGAAACCTCAAAACTTTTTCATTGTCCACTATTTGATCGGTAAATTTAAATAAAAGCTTCTTAAACTCCCTGAGATCCTTCTCAAAGTGTTGTAAATCATGCTCAAGGTTTAATCTTTCTTTGATAATTTGCGATTCTTTGATCTTTTGATTTTGTTGCATGAACTGATTGATATTTTGCATGTGCGCATGAGCTTTTTGCTTGAATAACTGCACTTTTTGAATAAGATGAGAAATTTTCTCTTTTAATGTTTCAAAATCCTCTTTTTGAGATTTTCTAACAATCAAGACAAAAACCTTTTGAAACATTTTATTGTAAAACTCCAATTCCATCTCAAATAATTCAAACTCTTCCAACCAATCTCCGGTAGTCACAATATTTTCATCCCAATCTTGGGATGTAACAAATACCGCGGCTTTACGTTTTTTCTTCATTATTTCTATGCAATTTTGGGTATAAAAATTTTTCAATGATTAGATTTGCGAAATAATGTAAAAAAAACGAATTATTTTTAAACAAAAGGATAAAAATCATGTTAAAAGCGATTAATATCTGCAAAAGCTACGGTAAATTAACGATTCTCGACAATGTTTCAATTGAAGTGGGAAGTAACAAACTGGTTTGTTTGGTTGGTCCATCCGGTGCAGGAAAAACCACTTTTTTACAAATACTCGGCACTTTAGATAAAGCAGATTCCGGCGAAATTTGGATAGACGGCGAAAGAGTCGATCAATACAGTCAAGAAAAACTGGCTGCCCTTCGAAATGTAAAGCTTGGATTTGTTTTTCAATTCCATATGCTTTTACCGGAATTTACGGCATTGGAAAATGTTGCCATTCCGGCGATGATTGGCGGAAAAAGTAAAAAAGAAACATTAAAAAAATCCCAAGAAATACTCGAATTTATGGGTTTGCAAGACCGTCTTCATCATAAACCATCCGAATTGTCCGGGGGTGAACAACAGAGAACAGCACTTGCCAGAGCTCTCATCAATAACCCTCCTATAATCCTTGCCGACGAACCAACAGGTAATTTGGATGAAGAAAACGCAGGAAAAATACACGAATACTTTGTCAGGTTAAAAAATGAATGGAACAAAACTATTGTCATTGTTACTCACAATCCTCAATTGGCCCATCTTGCCGACGAGGTTATTCATATCAAACATGGCAAGATTTTTTAAGCAGGAAACTTTTCGTCGATTGATTTCGTAAAGAAAAACAAAAAAACATGATGAAAAAAGTAACCATTATATTAATGTTGTCAATGGTATTCGTAAGTTGTGTAGTCAAAGTTAAACCTGCACATCCTGTACCTCCGGGTCAAGCGAAAAAAGCAGCCGGTACCAAATCAGCCAAACCCTTTGCGCCCGGCCAACAAAAGAAAATAAAATAATCTACATCTTTTTCTTATACACAAATTGCTGAATCATCAGATTTTCTTACCATCAATGTCAAGTTTACTGTCCCCCTCTCAATGATTTCAATTCTTGTTCAAGCAATTCAATACGTTTTTGTTGTTCCTGGACAACTTTCACCAAAATTGGAATGAAACCATCATACTCCAAACCTCTGGCCACATGCCCGGGCATACCGGCATTGATCACCAGATTGGGAAACAACTTTTCTATATCATTTGCAATGAATCCAAAACGAAGACGGTCAGGATCGTCTGTTTTTAATGTTTCTTGATTAATATAATATTGCACCGGTTCGATCTTCATAAATTTTTCCAATAACTCGTCAGAAGGCAAAATTTGTATATTGCGTTTATATTTTCTATCCGATCTGGTCCCATATCCGGTCATAAATGTTGAAGCTCCACAAATATCCCATGTAGATATTCCGCCTCCCCACCCATTGGGCCAATCATTATATCTTCCCGCTCCATTTCCGGCTTCAATAATCACATTCGTAGGTCCATCCTGGGAAGTACCATCTCCCGAAACACCTGATTGCCTCGAAAGAAAATGAGACATGCGGGGATTGGTAGATGAATAAATTTTAAAAACAACTGTTCCGGTTCCTAAAGGTATATCCCTGTTAATCACAAAATTCTCACCCGGTTCAGTACCAATGTACCAACCATTTGTCAATCCCATCTGTATACCTTGATATGTAGAAGCATTGGTGGATGTGATTCTTAGTGTAATACTATTTGTGTTATGAACATGTAAATTTGTAGCCGGATTAGTTGTACCAATGCCTATGTTCCCATTATTGGCGATTCTCATTCTTTCCTGTAAAGTTCCGGACCCATCCGGTGTGGTCCAAAATGCAATTCTACCCGGCATATCGGTAGATGAACCACCTGTAGCATCAGTACTCATCTCTATTGCCGCTGCTGCTGTAAAACTGCTTCCATTATATCCCTCCGCAAATATTCTTCCTAAAATAGTATTTGCACCTGATGTAGTAGAGGGACTAGATTTTGTACCTTGTGTTCTCCTCAAACGAATATCATTGGTTGAACCATAAGTCACAAACCTTGCAACATCATTGGCCGATTCTTGATGAACATCCAATTTCCCCCCCGGAGCATTATCGCCAATAGACAATTGACCCGTGTTATGCAATCTCATCCTTTCTATGTTGTTTGTCCTGAAAGCAAGGCCGGTATTATCGATGGTTCCCAAAAAATGTGTGGAAACAGACACCCCGTTATTTCCTGTGGTCAACCAGGCATCGCCCGGCGAACCCCCGCTGAACAATTTTACCCAATTTGGAGCTCCGGGAGTGCCCGCATTGTAATAATATCCGGCGGGTGAGAGACCACCTGTGCCTGTATTGTAAACCAACAATGATGTGGCTGGAGAAGGAATGGTAGCTGCGTCGGTAGCAGACGTGAGAGCTACCCTTGGAATCAACAACCCTTTATTACTAAAATCAATATCCAAACCTGCCGATGGATTCGGAGTATTTCCTAACGGATTAATGCCAATGCCTTGAGAAAAAGAATTTATCGTTGCAAACGTTGATGCAACAATGACAAAAACTTTAAATTTTACCATCATTTTTCTATATTAAAGTCACAACAAATTTATCAAAAATCTTTATCCATCAATAGAGAAAAATAAAAAGTTTTCTTGTTGAGAATTTTCGTTGTTAATTTTTGTCGAAATTTGAGGCAAAAATTTTTTATTTCATTGCCATGAAAAATAAACCGGTAAAATTTGTGATACATGACTCTGTTGAAGCTCTGGATGAAATAGACAAAAAGTATTTACAACAAACCATGCAATATCTGAATCACGCCTATGCTCCTTATTCTAATTTTTTGGTAGCCGCAGGAGTTTTATTGTCTAATGAAGAGTTTATTCTTGGAACCAACCAGGAGAATATCGCCTATCCTTCGGGCCTCTGTGCTGAAAGAGTGGCACTTTTTTTTTCAAATTCGAAATTTCCGGATGCTTCTATCAAAGCAATGTATTTGGCATCTTCAAAGATAGATCGTCAATCTAATGATTATTTTTCGCCCTGTGGAAGTTGCCGACAAGTTATGATTGAATTTATTCATTTGCATAAATGTGACTTTCCTCTCTACATTCTTCAATACAACCAAACTGTTATGGAAATACCTAAAGCTTCGGATTTGCTGCCATTTTCTTTTTCATTTTAAGTAAGTGCATTTTTTCGTATCATTGAGCATATTTTAAGCAAGAAACCGTTTCAATGCTAATTTTGTTATTTTTGCCCGGCTTATTAAACTTTATCATTCAAAGTTCAAGGATAATGTTATTTTTGCAAAAATTAAAGGATTGCTGAATATGGCTAAAACAAAAAAAGAAAAAACCAACACAAAACAATCGTTAAAGTTTCCCAAAGAAACTTATTTGTTTTGGTATGAAAGCATGTTGACGATGCGGAAGTTGGAAGAAAAAGCCGCACAATATTACATACAACAAAAAATCAGGGGGTTTCTTCACCTTTACAACGGGCAAGAAGCCATTGTGGCAGGATCTGTCACAGCCACACGACCCACCGACAATATGATTACAGCATACAGGGATCATGCTCATCCTATTGGTCGTGGCATGCACCCAAAATATGTCATGGCCGAATTGTTCGGGAAAATCACCGGATGTTCCAAAGGTAAAGGAGGCAGCATGCACATGTTTGATGTTTCCCGGAATTTCTATGGAGGCCACGGTATTGTGGGGGGACAAATTCCATTAGGTACCGGGCTTGCTTTTGCAGAAAAATACATGGGAACAGACAATGTAACCCTGTGTTATATGGGTGACGGAGCAGTTCGTCAAGGTGCTTTTCATGAATCTCTCAATCTGGCAATGCTTTGGAAATTGCCTGTTATTTATATCATTGAGAATAATCAATATGCCATGGGTACTTCTGTGGCAAGATCATCAAATGTCACAGATTTGTATAAATTGGGATGTGCCTATGAAATGCCGTCCTTTCCTGTTGACGGGATGAGTTGCGAGGCAGTGCATGATGCTGTTTTCGAAGCAGCCGAAAGAGCAAGAAAAGGCGAAGGCCCCACATTGCTCGAAATGAAAACTTACCGCTACAAAGGACACTCTATGAGCGACCCCAGAAAATACAGAACCAAAGAAGAGGAAGAAAAGTTTATGCAAGAAGACCCAATTTTAAAAGTGATGTCAACCATCCGCAAGCATAAACTTGCCTCAGACAATGAATTGGAAGATATAGAAAAAAAAGTGGACGCCGTGATAGAAGAGGCCTGTGAGTTTGCCGAGAACTCACCTTTCCCCGAACCGGAAGAAATATACAATGATGTATATAAACAAGAAGATTATCCATTTATAAAAGAAAATTTTTGAAATTATGGCAGAAGTGGTAACCATGCCTCGTTTGAGCGACACAATGACCGAAGGTGTGATCGCCAAATGGCATAAAAAAGTGGGTGATAAAGTAAAATCCGGTGATCTTTTGGCTGAGATTGAAACCGATAAAGCCACCATGGAATTTGAATCGTTTTACGATGGCGTATTATTGTATATAGGTGTAAAAGAAAACGAACCCGTACCGGTTGATTCATTAATTGCAATAATAGGTAAGGAAGGGGAAAATATCGAGCCCATCATCCAAAAATATAAAAACGCACAAAACCAACCATCTTCAGAGCAGAATCAAGCAGAAAAAGAATTAAAAACATCTGTCCAAGATAAAAAAACATCAAACAACCAACAAACCAATATCTCTATTGACATTTCAAATATACCTGCCAAGGTAGTAACTATGCCACGGTTGAGTGATACAATGACCGAAGGGGTTATTGCCAAATGGCATAAAAAAGTCGGCGATACTGTAAAAGCCGGTGATTTGTTGGCAGAAATTGAAACAGACAAAGCTACCATGGAGTTTGAGGCCTTCGAGTCCGGAAAATTACTCTATATTGGCGTGAAAGAAGGCGAACGTGTTCCCGTTGATGCCGTCATAGCAGTTATAGGAGAAGAAGGTGCCGATGTTGAAAAATTAATCAACTATTATAATCAAAAACAAACTACCGAACAAGCAGATAAAAAGCAGGATTCACCTTTACCCAACCCTCAACAAACTACTTTTGTGCCCGAAATACAAGTCAACGCCCCGGTCAAAGTATCGCAGGATGTTCAAACTTCTTCTTCGTCCACACAAAGCCATCGCATCATTGCCTCTCCTCTTGCCCGCCGTTTGGCAAAAGAGAAAAATATTAACCTGTCGTTGGTAAAAGGCACGGGACCTCACGGCAGAATCGTCAAAAGAGATATAGAAAATTTTACAGGTTACCCTTCCGGGCTCCAAGCCGTAACACAAGAGAAATTCTGGGATATCCCTGTAAATCAAATGCGGAAAACCATTGCGAAACGTCTGTCCGAAAGCAAATTTTCTGCCCCCCACTTTTATTTGACCATGGAAATTAACATGGACGCTATCGTCGATACAAGAATCAAAATCAATGAAATCAGTCCTGTAAAAATTTCTTTTAATGATATTGTCATCATGGCCGTGGCCCGGGCTTTAAGAAAACATCCGAAGGTCAATGCCTCCTGGATGGGAGATTTTATCCGTCGGTATGAACATATCCATATTGGTGTAGCTGTTGCCGTAGAGGATGGTTTATTGGTTCCGGTCATAAAATTTGCCGATACCAAAACACTTTCTCAAATAGCGTCTGAAGTGAAGGTTTTTGTTGAAAAAGCCAAAAATAAACAACTTCAACCTCAGGATTGGCAAGGCAACACATTTACAATTTCAAATTTGGGAATGTATGGAATCGAAGAATTCACTGCCATCATCAATCCACCTGACGCATGTATCCTGGCCGTAGGTGCAATCATTGAAAAACCTGTAGTTAAAAACAATCACTTAACCATAGGGTATACAATGAAAGTAACTTTGAGCTGCGATCACCGTGTGGTAGACGGAGCTACAGGCGCTGAATTTCTCCGCACTCTTAAGAATCTGTTGGAAAATCCCATTTTGCTATTTGGCGAACACTTAATTTAGAAACTACGCAATAGTTCTATTTGATTTTCAATAAACTTTTCATACTTACCGGGAATAAACTTTCCGTCCTGAAGATATTTTTCAATATTGTCAAGATATACAAAATAAGGAAGAATATAAACATTCAGGTATGTTAAAATATCGCTCAAATGATTCAAACCCGTTCGATTCCCTCCTTGCCCTGCCGAAACCCCTGTCAAGGCAACTTTTTTATTTTTCCAAAATTCTCTTTGCAAACTGTCAATCATCACTTTTACCACACCCGGAAAACTTCCGTTATATTCAGGCAGCACCCAGATGGTTTTTTCTACCCCGGCAAACTCAGGAATCAAAGAATAATCATAAATTTTTGACCAATCTAATTTTTCCAAAAAATCTTCCAAATGGAAAATCTTACTGTCAACGCCTTTTTGTGACAAAACCGAGTGATAATACTCCCCTACCAATTGAGAAACATTGTCTTCTCTGTTTGTACCTATCAAAATGCCAATCATTTAACAAAATGTTAAAAAGTATGTTTTTATTTCAAAAAGGAATACTTTAATTTTGTGATGCAAAGAAACAAAAAAATCAAAGTTATGAGACAATTTACATATTTTGGCCATTCCTGTTTTATGATAGAAATTGCATCGAAAAAGCTTTTGTTCGATCCTTTTATCACGCCAAACGAATTGGCGAAAAATATTGATATTACTTCTATCCGTCCTGACTATATCTTCATTTCACACGGTCATGAAGACCATATAGCCGATGCCGTGACCATAGCCAAAAATTCCGGAGCAAAATGTATCAGCAACTATGAGATTTTTGTGTGGTTGCAAAAAAATGGCGTGGAAAATGGACATCCCATGAATACCGGAGGACAGTGGGCTTTTGATTTTGGTAAAGTAAAATGCACAGAAGCCGTCCACAGCAGTTCTTTTCCTGATGGCACCTATGCCGGAAATCCTATGGGATTTGTAATCACAAGCAACGATGGAGATTCCTTCTATTATTCGGGAGACACTGCACTCACTCTTAACATGCAACTGACCGGTGAAGAATTTTCACTTTCTTTTGCTGTTTTACCCATCGGGGATAATTTCACTATGGGAATCGAGGATGCCGTGAAAGCAGCCAAACTGCTTAAAGTAAAAAAAGTTATAGGCGTACATTTTGACACTTTCGGTTTTATAAAAATTGACCATCAGGCAGCTTTAGAAAAATTTAAAGCGGCCGGACTCGAATTGTTATTGCCCGAAATCGGAAAATCATATCAAATTTAATCAAGTCATATGGGAAAAATTATTGCCATAGCCAATCAAAAAGGTGGTGTAGGAAAAACTACCACGGCCATCAACCTGTCAGCATCATTGGCTGTATTGGAAAAAAAAGTATTGTTGATTGATGCAGACCCACAGGCAAACTCCACTTCAGGCATCGGTTTTGATCCTCGCAACATCAAAACCAGTATCTATGATCTGATCATTGGGGAAAAGGAGGCCGATGAAATTGTGTTGGAAACCGAAACACCCAATCTTTTCCTCCTGCCTTCCAATATCAACCTCGTTGGTTCTGAAATCGAGCTCATCAATATGCCCAACAGAGAACTTCTGTTAAAAAAACAATTGCAAAAAATAAAAGACAAGTTCGATTTTATTTTGATTGACTGTGCCCCATCTTTAGGGCTCATAACCGTCAACGCCCTGACGGCTGCCGATTCGGTTATCATTCCAATTCAATGCGAATATTTTGCGTTGGAAGGTTTAGGAAAACTTTTGAATACGATTAAAATTATTCAAAGCCGCCTAAATCCAGATTTAGAAATAGAAGGAATGTTATTGACCATGTACGATATTCGTTTGAGATTAGCCAACCAGGTGGTTGAAGAAGTTAAAACACACTTCCAGGATTTGGTTTTTGATACAATCATCCACAGAAACACCACTTTGGGAGAAGCACCCAGTCATGGCAAAAGTGTGCTTATGCATGACGCTAGCAGTAAAGGGGCCATTAATTATTTAAATCTTGCCAGAGAAATTTTGCAAAAAAATAATTTAACACAAATTCCACAAGACGAAAAAATCATAAATATCGAGAACCATGAGCAACAATAAAAAACCTGCATTGGGAAGGGGATTAAGTGCTTTGCTGGAAAATGCATATAGCCCCGACTTGACCAATTCGCCTGCAATCGAAAACGGATGGATTAAAAATATCCCTATCGATCAAATAGAAACCAATCCTTTTCAACCAAGAAATCAATTTGACGAAGAAGCTCTTGCCGAACTTGCCGCTTCTATCAAAGCCATGGGAATTATACAACCAATTACGGTCAGAAAATTAAATGAAAATAAATACCAATTGATCTCCGGCGAACGCCGATACCGTGCTTCAAAAATAGCCGGTCTCACTGAAATTCCCGCTTATGTGAGAGTAGCCAATGACGAAAACATGCTCGAAATGGCTCTTGTGGAAAATATCCAACGAGAAAACCTCGACGCCATTGAAATAGCCATAAGTTTAAAACGCTTAATGGAAGAATGTTCACTTACGCAAGAAGAATTAAGCGAAAAAATCGGAAAAAAGAGAAGCACAATAGCCAATTTTCTTCGCTTATTGAAACTTCCCCCCGAAATCCAAATGGCGATAAGACGCCGAGCCATCAGCATGGGCCATGCAAGAGCATTGATTAATATTGAAAGTGAAGAAGATCAACTGGAAATTTGTGAAAAAATAATTTCTGAGGGATGGTCTGTCAGACAAGTAGAAGATTGGGTAAAAAATTTAAGAAATAAAAAAAATAAAACCCTAAGTAAAGAAAAAACTCCCAACCCCCTTTCCTTTATTCAAAAAAAGATTTTGAACGAATTGCAACAATATCTTGAAAAACCTATTGAAATAAAAACTTCCGGGAAAAAAGGCAAAGGAAAACTCATCATCTCATTTGAGAGCGAGAGTGAATTGGAACAACTCCTTGAAAAAATAACCCATCATCGATTGTAACCACATGTTGCGTTATATAACAGCAATTTTATCATGCTTTGCTTTTTTTCTTCATTTACCTGCACAATCGGACAAACCGGCCTATAAACCCAAAGCCGACACCTTAACCGTTCAATCTGCCGATACGGGGCACTCTGTGAAAAAAGCAGTAATTTTATCTGCCATAGTTCCCGGAACAGGTCAAATATACAACCGAAAATGGTGGAAAACACCCATCATTTATGCTGCATTAAGCACATCCATTTATTTTGCTCTGGATCAAAACCAAAAGTTTGTACGTTACAAAAACGCTTACATTCAAAGAATCAACGGACGGCCGGATGAGTTTTCCGGACAACCCGACAATTGGATACTAACCAATATGGAAATCGCAAGGCGTAATAGAGACCTTTTATTTATTGCATCAGCCGGAATTTATGTTTTAAACATAGTAGATGCAGCCGTGGATGCTCATTTATTTTATTTTGACGTAAGCGATGATTTGTCCATTCACATCATCCCTTCCGTAAGTTATTCTTTGCCCCATGTTTCAGGCCTTAATTGGCAATGCACTTTTATATTGAATTTTTACAGGAAAAATAAAAAATCATAATAAACAAATTAAAAGTATTTGTACTTTTGCCCACCGAAAAACGTTCTTTAAAGTAAAACGAAAAAAATAATTGCCTACATTTGCAGGCACTGTTAGAAAAACGTTCTTTTTAATAGAGGTGAGGTGGGTGAGTGGCTTAAACCAACAGTTTGCTAAACTGTCGTACGGGAAACCGTACCGGGGGTTCGAATCCCCCCCTCACCGCCACAACTAACTAACAATAATTCATTAACCCTAAAAACTTAAAACTATGTTTGATTTTGAAAAATTGGATGTTTACCAGCTCGTTAAAGACCTTAATGTAAAGGTGTTAAATTATTTGTCATCTTCAGATTTGGATGATTATTTCAAAAACGAGCTTCGCAAATCCACATTAAACATTGTGCTGAATCTGGCCGAAGGAACCGGCAGAAGAACATTCAGCGACAAACGTTATTTTTACACTCGCGCACGTAGTGCCGTGTTTGAAAGTGTGGCACTATTGGATGTTTTGAAAACTGCCGGCAAAGTCAGCGAAACCGACTACAACGAATTTTATGGCTTGTATGAACAAGCATCGAAAATGTTGTTGGGAATGGTGAAAAGCTTCAGCGGAAAAGGCAGAAGAAAAAGAGAAGACAACGAGGAATCTGAAAATTATCAGGAAGAGGAAAACTATAACACTTATTAAACCCTTGAGGTTGCGGGGTGTAGCGTAGCCCGGTTATCGCGCCTGCTTTGGGAGCAGGAGGTCGCAGGTTCGAATCCTGCCACCCCGACTAATTTTTGTTTTGCAACTTTCTTTGTGATGTAAAAAAATTCTGCCTCCCTATTCATTAGTAATATCCCCAAATCATTTTATTATTCCATAAGTTTTATTAGATTCAAGTAGAATTCTATATTTTCTTCAAAAAAAAACTATATCCAACATACTTTCTGCTATAATCAAAAAAATTTACAAGTCAAAAAAGGATAAACGGAGATTTAATTTTTTTTAAAATTTGGCAACCTCAGCTCTCCTCTGCGATATTCATTAAATTTTTTAGCGAGGTAGCCCATCATTTTTGAAATGTCTTGAATGGCGTTTAAAGTATCTTTAGAGATTTCCTTCATTTGAAGTTTTAAGATCATAATGCCATAAAGCGCAGTCAGACAAATTTCGGTCTCATGCACAATCTTCCCATCTGATTTTTTATATAACTCGAGAATATAGGGCTGGGCCTTTTCATACAATTTAATATACACCGGATCTTGCAACAACGCAATCAATGCCTGATGAAGATGTTGCAATTGTAGTTGATATTGCCTAATATCGCTTAAATGTCCTTTTTCGGCAATGCCTTCTTTCATCATTTGATCAATGCGTCGATGAAACCATTCTTTTATCTCCCATTTGGTTTCTTCGGATGTTTCAAATTTTTGAATGATGGTCTGATATATGGTATCCAGGTCGAATAAGCATGCCCGTATAAGATCCTCCATTTGCCACATAAAGAGGATATATTCCACAATGTTTTCCCGTTCAAGTTGTTTGGCTATGTTCACGGATTATTCTTTTTATATTCGGCATTTAAGCCCTTTACAATTTCTTTAGTGATATCAATGGTGGAATCTGCATACAACACATTGCTCATAGCCGATTTGGTCAATATCAAGCGATAATTATAGCGTTCCTTGTGACGTTTTAAATAATCTTGAACACGAAACTGCAGGGCTTTTGACAATTCAGCTTCTTCGTTCATCAATTTCGAACCCAATTCTTCTTTAAGTTGCGCCAGGTTTTGCTCTTTCTGCATCAATTCTTCTTGTTTTTTTTGCAATTCAGTAGATGTCAAATAACGAGCATTTTTTTGAAATTCTTCTACTTCACGTTGAAAACTCTTGACTTTTTTGTCAAAATTGGCTTCATATTCCTTGATACGTTTTTCCAATTGTTTTTTTAACTCTTGCACATATAGGTATTGTTCCATCAAAGTATCACTGTCAATGACGGCGATCGGAAAACTTGACAATGAAATAGCCGTATCTTGTTCGGTATCTAAAGTGGATTGATTTTCTGTAGCCGATGAGTCAACATTGACATTATTAGGTTGTTTTTGTTTCTTTTCTCCGCAAGATATCGTCATTCCAATAATTAAAGTCAATAATATAGATTGTTGTAATTTTTTCATTTCGATTTGTTTTAAAAAGTTATTATTTGATATACAATTTTGCAATCTTCCTTTTTGGCCCGGGACAATAAATTGTATGGCAGTCCATACATTTGTTCACAAAAGAGTTAAATAAATCCTTATCGAATCCCTGTTGTTTCAAAAGCTCTGCCTGATTATTCAAAGATAGGGCAAATGCCACAAACCCCGAGTCAAGCACCGACGGGTCGGTTGGTTTTTTATGATGAAAATTTTTTATTTTTTCGATGAAAGTGGTATCAATTTTTTCATTTCTTTTCCAATTTTCGGCCATATCATACATTTCTCTCATGATTAAGGCCATTTCACTGTCTCCGTTTGGGTTGAAAACTTGTTTTGCAGATTGTTTTTCGACCGGTTTTTCTTGTTGATGGGTACAAGAAAAAAACAACACCAATGAATAAACAGCTAAAGATATAATCATCAAAAATCTCATGGCAGTTTATGGTTTTTTGATCAAGACTCCATGAGCCATCAACTCATAACTTATTTCGGGTTTGATGATATTGTTGATTTCTTCTTGAGATTGTCCTGCATCAGACGCATAATGACGCAACTCCTCAACCGACAATGTATCTGCCTTTAGCCATCCTTCTACCACAGCTTCTCTTCCGGCAGCATCTTTTGGTACGAAAAAAGAATAATCCACAAATCTAACAGTAATATAGGACGTGTCGTTTACTTTAAGATCCATCCAACATCCCTTTTTTTGACAAACTTCATCAATAATCGAAACTATTTTGACGTATACCGAATCTTTTTCTTTAAGTTGTTCAATGGCCCGGTAGGCATCAATGGCCCCTTCTGCACTAATGCTGTCCCCAAAAATTTCGTAGGTAGTATCCACTGTTACAACATTCTCTTCATGTAAATTTTCTTCCTCCTGATTGTTTCCACAACTTGCCATTGTCATGAAAATGGCAATTGATAATAACATTTTTAAATTCTTCATATTATTGAATTTTAATCGAGTTTTTTCAGCTTTTTCAATATTTTTTCTTCTTTTTTATTGAGTTTTTCAATTTTTTGTAAGTTTTTTTCCTTTTTGGCCATCAACTTGGCCTTCTTTTTATCAATTTTACTTTTTTTATCAGCGGCTTTTTGAGCGTCATATTTGCCCTTTGCAGCTTTTACATCAATTTTATCTTGTTTTACGGTATATTCTTTTAACTCCACTTCGATTGCTTTGTAGTCCTGTTCATATTTTGACTTCTTTTCTCGGATTTTTTTCAAATCTTCTTCATACTTCATTCTCTGATCGGCAATTTTTTGTTGTTGTGCCACCTCTTTTTCTCGTTTTTCTTGTTCTTTTTTTTGTTTTTCCAATTCTTTCTGTTGTTGTTGCATTTCTTTTTCGGCCTGTTTTTGCTCTTTCTCTAACTTTTCCTGCTGACGTTCAGCTTCTTTTTTTGCTTTTTCTGCCTCTTCTTTCTGTTTCTCAGCTTCTTTTTCTGCTTTTTCTTCGGCTCTTTGTTGTTCTTGTAATTTTTGTTGTTGTTGATAAATCTCTGATTTTTTGTCGATGTCGAGTTTGACTTTAATTTTATCTTGCTTGATAATATTTACTTGTTTAAAATAAGGCAAAAAACCTTCTTTTTGTACTTTCAACCATACATTGTTGTAGTCGTGTTTTGTGGTATCAAGCATAAATATACACTCTCCCTTACTATTGGTATTGGACGCATTGAGCACCATTTGATCATGTTGCAACGCCACCAAAGCATTGGCTACAGCCCCCTCTTGTGATGTCACATAAACTTCTACCTTGTATAATCCTGCAGCAATCTGTGAAAAAAGGTAATCAACCTGAAAAATAAAACACAATAAAGCAAAGAATAAATTCTTCATAAATTTTTTGTGCAAAATAAATGAAATTTGAAAACATACGGAAATTCCCTCACAAATGTTTGTCATCAATATCTACAGTTTCAATCAAATTTAAAATTATGATAAATAAAAGCCAACCGGTCAAAGGGGATTAAATCATAAATAGTTTTTCAACCGATGATATAAAACAGAAACTTTATGTTTAATTTTGCAAGCCATGAAAACTCCGGTTTGGAAAATATCTCCTGCACCAGACAGCGAATTTGTAAAAAAATTTTCTGAACAATTAAACAATCTACCTTTACCAATCGCCACTATTTTAATCCAACGCGGTATCGATACGTTTGAAAAAGCAAAAAGGTATTTCCGCCCTAATTTATCCAATTTGTACGACCCGTTTTTGATGAAAGATATGAAGCGGGCTGTAGACCGGTTGGTAGAAGCCATAAAGAACAACGAAAAAATTTTAATTTATGGCGATTATGATGTGGATGGCACTACTGCCGTTACGCTTGTATATGATTTTCTCAAACGGTATTATGCCAATTTGGAATTTTATATTCCCGACCGCTACCTCGAAGGATATGGATTGTCTTACCGCGGCATCGATTATGCCCATGAAAACGATTTTTCATTAATCATTACTTTGGACTGTGGTATAAAAGCGGTAGAAAAGGTGCTTTATGCCATGGACAAAGGCATAGACATCATCATCTGTGACCACCACCAACCCGGCGAACACTTGCCCCCGGCTTATGCCATCTTGAATCCCAAACAAAAAGATTGTGGGTATCCTTTTAAAGAACTTACCGGCTGTGGCGTGGGTTACAAATTTATGCAGGCCTTTGCACAAAGAAATCACATCCATACAGGCGAGTTAAATGAATATATCGACTTGTTGGCCGTTAGTATTGCCGCAGATATCGTGCCTATCGAAGATGAAAATCGTATTTTAACATATTTCGGACTCAAAAAAATCAATGAAAATCCTTTGCCGGGAATAAAAGCCATTTTGAATGTTGCCGGATTTAACCGGAACGAGGTCACCGTTTCGGATATTGTTTTTGTTATTGCTCCAAGAATCAATGCAGCAGGCAGAATAAAAGATGCCCGGAATGCAGTGAATACTCTCCTGGCAAAAAATCCCGATCAGGCAGACCTGCACGCATCCATCATCAACGAGCTTAACATCAATCGCCGGGAATTTGACGAAACAGCTACCAAAGAAGCCATTGCCATTCTGGAAAGCAACGATGCCTATAAATCAAAAAAAACCACTGTAGTATTTAAACAAGATTGGCATAAAGGTGTTGTGGGTATTGTGGCTTCACGTTTGATTGAATATTACTATAGACCTACAGTAGTTTTAACGGCAAGCGACGATAATTTGATTTCAGGGTCTGCCCGGAGTGTTCCCGGGTTCGATCTTTACAATGCCATCGCCCAATGTGGTGATCTACTTGAACAATTCGGCGGACATAAATATGCTGCCGGGCTTACTTTAAAACAAGAAAACCTGGATAAATTCATCGAAAAATTCGAATGGATTGTCAGTCAGACCATTCGCGAAGAACATATGACGCCTTATCTTGAGATCGACACAGAAATTTCACTTGACGATATTACAGGAAAATTTTTGCGAATACTAAAACAAATGGCTCCATTTGGACCGGGCAACATGCGACCGGTATTTCTTGCCCGCAATCTGAGAGCCGGAAAATATGTTTCTATTGTAGGACAAAATCACCTGAAGTTTAATATCCCCAAAAACAAGGATAACCAAACACAATCAATTCCTGCCATCGCCTTTGGTTTTGGAGAATATTACAGACCCATTAGCGAAGGATCCACGTTTGATGCAGTTTTCACTCTTGAAGAAAATCATTTTAACGGCAGAACCACGTATCAAATGAAAATTAAAGATTTACGCATACACTCCTAATGTTTCGTTTTTCCTGAAATGCCTGAAATATACACCCCCAAAAAGATGATTAACATGCCTGCCAGATGCCTTCCTTCTATAGTTTCTCCGTCTATTATCCCCCACATGATGGCTGTCACCGGAATTAAGTAAGTGACATTTGACGCAAAAATGGCCGAAGTTTCTTTAATCAATCTGTTAAATAACACCAAAGCCAGACCGGTCCCTACAAATCCCAGTAATGACAAATATCCCAAACTTTTCAAAGCCGGATATGACAACAAATGATCGCCATCTAAAGAAAAAATCAGATATACCAACGAAGGTAAAGCCATAAAACTCAACGCCGCCTGACTTATTGCAAGAGAAGAAATGGCATATAGTTTATTTCTGATAATATTGACACTAATGGCATAACAAAAGGTAGCCAACAAAACCAACAATCCATAGGCCGAATCAACCGGCAACTTGTTGTAAATTGCAGGATCCCAAAGCAATAAAAATGCACCTGCCAATCCGGTCATTACACCGGTTTTTTGATAGATATTGATCGGCGTATGAAAAAACAACGCAGCAACAATCAATGTAAATACCGGAGTAGTGGCATTTAACATGCCGGCCAAAGAACTGTTGATATGCATTTGAGCCGTAGTAAACAATAAGGCCGGGATGCCATTGCCTATCAAACCTACCAAAAAGCAATAGGTTAATGCTTGTTTTTGTAGGTCCCTGATTTCTGACCATCCCCATGGCAAAAGAATCAACGCCGCAAATAACATACGAAATGATGCTACTTGCAATGGAGTAAAAGATTCCAAGCCCTTTTTCATCAAAATAAAGGAACTTCCCCAGATAGCCGCCAGTAAAAGCAAAACCAACCAATGACGTAATGCCATAAAATGATAAATAAAATTTTGCAGCGAATATCAACAATGTATTTGAATAGTTTTTTTTTGGAATTAAAAAAATTTATTCACCTTTTCAAGAAAGTTTGAAAATTGTTAAATTGATTAAAAAATTTAATTGACTAACAAATATTTATGAGATTTGTTAATGCAAAAAAGATTTAATTTTTCCATCATCAATAAAATTTCAAGTTCATAAAAGATAGGTTGCACTTCAATGAAAGAATTTGTTTTGGAAAATATAAATTGTATAATTTTGCACTGTTGTCCAAAATAATTTCTAAAAAAATACCATCATACACCGCAGAAAATAAAAAATAAAAAAGACAGGAATAAATTTCCT
>FWPU01003240.1_pt1 | contig 41730 bp, 43 predicted proteins | sample 2228361 | NCBI WGS metagenome assembly FWPU01 (sample SAMEA103939777, study PRJEB20133) | metagenome | reverse complement strand
GGGACCCAGGAAGGAGGCTGTGGAGTGGACAAGGGAACGGTCTGTGCCCCCGGCGAGGGGGGACGCTACAAGCCGCTTGAACTCAAGCTGGTGGTAGCGAAGGCGTACGTCGAGGGTGAAGCCACCGCGGCGGAACTCTCCAAGGTCTACGGGATCTCGGCCAACACGATCTACAATAGGCTAGAGTTTCGCACTTTTTAGGCCCCTGCCAGGGCCCGGGGTGCTTGACGCTCGAGGACGGGTTGCAGCCGCGCCTTGGGGCCGTCGATCCCCATCCGCCGCTTGGCTTCGCGATGAGTGACCTCTTGGGACCAGCGGTGCCCGTATGCCTCGACGACCGCCTTGGGAGTGAAGTACAGGTCCGTCGGTAAGAAAAACTCCTCCTCGTGCTTGCCCTGGGGGCCGCGCACGATGACGATCTGAATCGGCGCGTCGGGATAGACCTGGTACCAGTAAGCCTGGTAGGAGTGCATGAGCCGCACGACGCGCTCCCCGTAAAGCACCAGTTCTGTCTTCTTCCAAGACAGTCGACGACGCATGGGAGGCGGGGCATAGAGGGCCGCGTCCTTGCGCAGGCGCGGGATCAGGCTCATGTTCGGGGGCAGGTGCGCCGCCGACGGGGCGTAGGCCCCGTCGCCCGCCAGCCGGAAAGGGAACCGCAACGATCACGCAGAGAATCACCCGGTTGTGACCGGAGGCATACGCCACCTGCTTGTTCCGTGGAGCGAACCGCATCCCGAAAGATGCCCGCGCCGAAAATCCTGGGGGACCTTGTGAGGCACCAGCGTGTCGTCGCCCGCCGGTTCGATCACCGCGTCGCGGGCGATCAGGCGCGAGGCCAGGATCAGATTGAAGAGGATTCTCCACACATCGTCCATGGCCCAGACTGCGCCCGAGAAAAAGTACTCGCAAGCGTCGTGGCTCTGGGAGGCGCTGCGCCCCATCGTGCGCGCCAAGTTGGTCACGGTGCGCGGCACCACGGCGATTGTGAAGCACAACCTTCAGGGGGTGGGGGGATGTTTTTTCGGGCGGCCCCTCTTTCGGAGCCCTCTTCGCCCGGGCCAGTGTGCCTCGCGGGCGCGGCGGCACGCGCGCGGACAAAGGCCGAACATGCGACGACGGCGGGGGGGCGCTCGTCAGGCCGTGGGCGGCCTTCTTCTTGAGACCGGCGGGGGGCAGGGGGCCGAGGCAACACGTTCCATCGTGATGTGGAAACCCCGAAGGAGGTGATCAGGGCGATGGGGAGGCATTTCCTCATAGGGCGCTTGCCATTATAACAGGACAAGTCGCAGGAATGTTCGGGGGGCTCTGAAATTAACGAGAAAGCCCTTGACCGGCCGGATAAAAATGGTATTATAGTACCATAATGAAATAAGTCGCGCGGCTGGATTTCCAGGGAGGAAGCCTTATCATGGAAACGCGGACCCTGCGCAACGGCGCCATCCTTTCGTTCGTGGCGGGCATGGCCCTGCTCCTGGGTGGGGGATATTTCGCGAAGGAGAAGGTGCCCCCCATCCCGGGGCGCGTCCTGGCGGGGGGCCGGCTGCTGACCGACGGCGGCGCCATCCGCCGCGGCCAGGACGCCTACCAGCGGTACGGCCTCATGGACCACGGGAGCGTGTGGGGACACGGGTCGCTCCGGGGCATGGACTTCTCGGCCCATTCCCTCCACCGGGTCGGGGAGGACGTCCGGGACTTCCTGGCAGCGCCCGCGGCGCCCGCGCCGGGGGCGTGGGCGGGCCTGCCCGTGGAGAAGCGCGGGGAGATCGACGGGCGGGCCGTCTCCGAGATCCGCGCGAACCGGTACGACCCGGAGGCCGACGCGCTGGAACTCACCGCCGCGCAGGCCTACGCCCTGGAGCGGAACCGTGGGTACTGGGACAAGGTGTTCGGCAAGGGCGACCCGCGGTACGGGTTCCTGCCGGGCACCGTGCCCACGCCGGAGGAGCGCCGGGACCTCGCCGACTTCTTCTTCTGGACCGCCTGGGCCGCCGGCGCGGAGCGGCCGGGGGAGACGCACACGTACACGAACAACTGGCCGCCCGACCGCTCCGTGGGGAACGAGGCGCCGGCGGGGGCGCTCCTCTGGACCGTGGCGTCGATCTTCGCGCTTTTCATGGTGCTGGGGGCGGTGGTCTACATCGTCCACCGGCACCAGTTCTTCTACGGGCAGGCCAGGGGGGTGGAGGCCGCGTACAAACTCCTCCAGGCGCCCCTGACGCCCAGCCAGCGGGCCAGCGCGAAATACTTCCTCGTGGCGGGCCTCCTATTCGTCATCCAGATATTCAACGGGGGGCTCCTGGCGCACTACACCCTCCACCCGGCGTCGTTCTACGTGGACTTCATCGGGAAGTCGGTCCCCTACAGCTGGGCCAAGACCTGGCACCTCCAGCTGGCGGTCTTCTGGATCGCCATCTCGTGGGTGGGGACCGCCGTCTACCTGGCCCCGCTGGTGGCGGGGCGCGAGCCGCGCCGGCAGCGCCTCCTGGTCAACCTTCTCTTCGGCGCGACCTTCCTGGTCGTGGCCGGAAGCCTGCTGGGCGGGGTCCTCGGCATCAAGGGGCTCCTCGGCCAAGCCTGGTACTGGCTGGGCCACCAGGGATGGGAATACCTGGAACTGGGGAGGCTCTGGCAGATCCTCCTCTTCGGCGGGCTGCTCTTCTGGCTGGTGATCGTGTACCGCGCTCTGGCGCCGGTGCTCCGCGGGGACGGGGTGGACGCGGACCGGCGGGCCCTGATCATCTTCTACGTGTGCAGCGCCGTCTTCGTGGTCCTCTTCTTCGGCTTCGGCCTGTTCTACGGCCGGGGCACCCACCTCACGATCGCCGACTACTGGAGGTGGTTCGTCGTCCATCTCTGGGTGGAAAGCATCTTCGAGTTCTTCGGCGTGGCGGTCACGTCGCTCTTCCTGGTGTCCCTCGGCCTGGTCTCGGCGCGGTCCGCCCTTCGAGTGGCCTACCTGACGGCGATCCTGGTCTTCCTCAGCGGCATCCCCGGCACTGCCCACCACTATTTCTGGTACGGGGGCCCGAGTTTCTGGCTGGCCATGGGAGGGGTCTTCAGCTCGCTGGAGCCTGTGCCTCTGATCCTCCTGGTCGTCCGCGCGTGGATGGAGTACAAATCCATCCGGGACGAGGGGAAGACGTTCCCCTACCGCTGGCCGCTCTATTTCCTGACGGCCAGCAGCTTCTGGAACTTCCTCGGGGCGGGGATCTTCGGATTCATGATCAACTTGCCCCTGGTCAACTACTACGAGCACGCCACCTACCTCACGAGCAACCACGGCCACACGGCCCTCTTCGGGGTCTACGGGATGCTGGCCATCGCGCTCATCCTATTCTCGTGGAGGGGGCTGGTGGGGGACGAGCACTGGAAGGACGGCCTGCTGAAGCTGAGCTTCTGGGGGCTTAACGGAGGGTTGCTCCTCATGTCCCTCACGGGGCTCCTCCCCATCGGGCTCATCCAGCTGTGGCACAGCTACAACGCGGGCTTTTGGTACGCCCGGAGCGCGGACTTCTACGAACTGCCGGCGGTGCAGGCGCTCGGGTTCTGGCGCATCGTGCCGGACGCGATCATCATCGTGCTGGGCGCCTTCCCGCTGCTGTATTTTCTGGCGTCCACGTTCCTGAAGCTGAGGAAGGTCGAGCCGGGCGAGGGCGCCCCCCCGGGGGACTCCGGGAAGGTGTCGGGATGACGCGTCCGGGCGCGTGATCCCAGGAAAGGAGGATCGAGGTGACCGCGGCCGCTGACCGGCCCCCGGCGGGAGGCGCCCTCGCGCTGGCCGTGCCGAGGCAGCACGGGGCGTGGTCGGTCCTCCTCATCTCGCTCGCGCTGGGGACGGCGGCCGTGGGGGCCTTCAACGCCCCGGCGCTGGTCCTCTTGGCGGCGGCGCTGGGGGGATTCGTGGGCCGTCACGCGGCCGGGCGGGCCGTCCGGATGCCCGCGGCCGACGGGCGCAGGACGGGGCTCCTGGCCTTCGGGGCCGCGTCGTCGGCGGCGGCCGTGGGCCTCGCCGCGCTTCTGGTCCTGGCATGCGGCCTGTGGTTGCTGATTCCCCTCGGGATCGCCGCCGTGGCGGTGGCCGGGGTCACCCTAGTGCTCGAGGCGAAGAATAAGGACCGGTCGGCGGGGGGAGAACTCCTGGGGATCGTGGGGCTGAGCCTGACGCTCCCTGCGATCGCCTACGCGTCCACGGGACGGCTGGAGGCGCGGGCCGTGGGGCTGTGGATCCTGGCGGTCCTGTTCTTCATGGGGAGCGTCTTCCACGTCCGCTACCTGTTGCGCCGCCGCGACGCGAACCGCGGGGAGCTGGCGGATCGCCTTCGGAGCGGGGGGATGTCCCTCGCCTTCCATGGCGGGGCGCTGGCGGCGGCGATCGGGCTGGCGGCGGCGGGGCTGGTTCCGCCCGCCGCCGCGCCGGTCCTGGCGCCGGTCCTGGTCAAGTCCGGCCTCTCGGTGTTCCGCCGGGCGCCGGTCTCGCTGACCGTGCGCCGCGTCGGGTACGGCGAGCTGGCGCACGCCATCGTCTTCGCCGCCTGGATCATTCTCTCCTTTCGCGTTTTAGACTGGAGGAGGCCATGAACCGGGCGCTGTGTCCGGGACAGGACCCGCGGCTCTGGAAGCCGGGGGACGTCTGCGAGATTTCCTGCGGCCAATGGCGGCGGGGTGGAATTTTTCAATGACGAGGCGGACCGTCGCTGACCCCGGTGCGGGACGCGGATCCGGAACCTGCGGATCGCCCTGGGATGCGCCCAGTGGTGCGCCCACGCCGCCGCCTGCCTCGGGTTCTATCCGAAGGCGCTCTCCGCGAAAGCTCGCGAGAGCGACGGTGGACTCTCGCTTGCCTCATGCGGCGTCCTGCTTGGCGGTGAGGTTGACTTGGTAGCCCAGCTCGTGGAGCTTGCGGGCGTACCGCTCGGTCAGCACGCGCTTCTGCGCCCGATCGAAGTAGTCGTGGCCGAGTTCCTGGTACGTCTTCCCGTGGGAGGGGCACTCGTAGATGATCACCTGGATCGCGTGGACTACGGCGATAAGCGCCCTCTTGGGTACCATCTGGGGACGCAGTCGGAAGAACTGCCCCGAAAGAGCACTCTCCCGCTTGCGGGTCGCGGCCCAGGCGGCCTCGACCGGCGCCGACTTCAGCCACCCGTTGCCCTTGCGGGTCCCGCAGCCCCAACAGGGCCTCCGTCGCGGCCCCGAACTTCTTCACCTCCTCCTGCCACGTCTTCTGCGGCCCCGGCACCCGAACGTACGCCATGACGCTGTCCCGATGGACATCCAGCCCACACGCACGCTCGAACTGTACCTTTACGCCCCACCTCCTCCAAGATCGCGGTCTCTCGAAGGAGCTGCGACAGGGGGAATCTACAGAAATTGCTCGAGCCCGGCGCAGGGCGGCGGCTCCCCCCGGCCTCGGCGGTAGCCCAGCAGCCTGCCAAAGAGAAAGTAAAGCAGCAAAGGATACCGAGGAAGCAGAGCCGGGGCAGGCGGATAAACCGGGAAAAAGCACCTGCCCTCCAGTAAGTTAGAGGCGCTTAAACCGCCGGGTCGCGGGTTTAGCGTTTCCTCTCGCTTTGCCTGCGGCTCGGCCTAAGGACCCTCGCAAGGGGTTCCAGGTCCCCATTCGAACGATCTTCCTGTTCCTCGTGCTGGGCCTGAGCCTGCGGCGGATGAGCTTCCACCAGATGGATCTGTGGGCGCGCACGGAAGCGATCAAACGCTTCTTGGGAAGCGGTCGGCCCATGGTGGTGTCGGACGCCACGCTGTGGCGCCTACTGCAGATCACGCATGTGGCGCAACTGCGGGAGTTTCTGCAAACGGCGTTTGTCCAACGGCGAGGGGAAGGAGTTGCCTTATCCTCAATGACGCTCGCGCCTTGTTCGATTCCCCGGAGATGACCGACGGGATCGAGGGCGTCGGCGCAGGGCGCGGCGTCCGCTACACGATCCACGTGGATGAACTCCAAGCACGTGTGGACGCGCGGGAAGAACAGCCGCATGACGTTCGAGGTACTCATGCTGCTCATGTTCCTGAGCTTCGCGCTGCTGAAGAGTTTCGAACGTTCGCTTGAGGTTGACCAGCCGCCGCCCGCCGCGCCGGGCTCACAGTCACCGGGGGTCGAGGAATTTCTGGGCCGAGGCAAGGTGGCCGTTCGAATCGACCGAATCTTCAAGAAGGCATCGGCCGGCTGACTCCGAAGGGGGGGACCTGATCCGCCGCACGATGCCTCCGACGGTGGCCCTCGTCATGGGCGATGATCCCTGGTGCGGAAAGGAGCAGGTCCTCGTGTCCGACGAGGATCTCGCCAAGTGGGTCGAGGCTGTAAAGGCCCTTCTTGCTGCGCCAAGGAACACGCCTTCTGTCCGCGAAGGCTGAGAGGGGCCCACAGGCTTCGGCGCCTGCCCAAGGTGTGGCCTTGGACCAAAATGAAAGAAGGGCGGAGCGGATATGGGCACAAGGAGGTTCGCGCTCCGGTGGCCCGGATTAAATGCTCCGAAGAGCCTGTCCTGACGCGCCGGGCTTTTTCAACCTCTCCCGCCCTGGCCGGTTATAATAGGTGGCGGCAGTGGATATCGACGCCCCGGCCTGCCGGGAGCGTCCCCGCAAGAAGAGGTCCCCCACGAAAAACATCTACCCCCATCCCAGGACCCTCCCTCCGTCCGTCCTGAAGTCCCTGGCCGACCCGATCGAGGATCCCAGGAGATGGGGACTCTTGCCCCCCTTGGCGTCCCCGTCGTTCCTCCACAGGGTCACGATCCGGCACCGGATGATCGTCCGGCGGAGCGACGGCCAGCTCACAAGCAGGCCAGGAAGCAGGACGGGTCGCTCGACACCCAGATGGACCTCTTGAACAAGCTCGTCGAGTACAAGAAGTCGACGGGCGTGAACTGGATCGTCACGGAGCGGCTCGTCGAGGGCGAGAGCGAAGGCCGGCGCCGGGGCCGGAGCGCCAAGGACACCAACCGCCCCACGTTCCAGAAGATGCTGGAGCTCGCCAAGGCGCGGCTCATCGATGTGATCGTGATCACCCGCATCGACCGCATCTCCCGGAGCGTGGTGGACTTCTTGCTTCTGGTGGAAGAACTCAACCGCTACGGGGTCAAGGTCGTGTCGCTCCGCGAGAACATCGACATGACCACCCCGACGGGCAAGTTCCAGACGATCCTGATGATCGCCCTGGCCCAGCACGAGCGGGAGATGATCTCGGCGCGCGTGAAGGAGAAGGTCGAGTGGCGCGTCGGCCAGGGGCTCCCCATCGGGCCCCCGCCCATCGGCTACCGCATGAAGGACAAGATGTACCAGATCGATCCCGAATACGCCCCGCACGTCCGAGAGTGCGACCGGCTGTATCTGGAGCACGAAAGCACTGAGGCCGTGGCGCGCGAATTCAGCCGGCTGGGCTACCGCACCCCCGGGGGGCACCCCTATTCGGTTCCCCTCATCTGCCGCATGCTTCGGAATGTCACCTACATCGCCAAGATCGATTACGAAGGGCAGCTCCACGAGGCCCGCTGGGAGCCCATCCGGTACAAGGAAACCCACGAGCGCATCCAGAAGATCCTGGACCGCAACGGCGAGAAGAACCACAGCCCGAACCGCCGCCCGGTCGATTACATCTACCTCCTCCAGGGGCTCCTCCGCTGCGGGAGCTGCGGACACATGATGTCGCCGCAGCCGGCGATCGGCAGGAACGGCCGTTACTACCCTTACTATTCCTGCGGTGCGGCGGAAAAGTCCGCCGGGACCGTCTGCCCCTTCCGGTACGTGCCGGCCGAGGCGGCGGACCGGGCGGTCCTCGAGCTCATGAAGAAGCTGGTGCTCAAGCCCGACCTGGTGGAGGGCTTCGCCCGCCGTGCCAACGAGTTCACCTCCGAAACGCTGGGCAAGATCAAGGGGGACCTGGAACGGGTGCGCCAGCAGCTCACCGCCGTCCGGACCAGGATCGGCCACTACGTGGACGCCATCGGCGAAGGGGGCAAGGCAGCCCTGGCAAGCGTCAGGGAGCGCCTCCAGGCCCTGGAGGTCGAACGGGAGGAATTGGAGGCGAGCGAGGCGCGCCTGAGGGCCGAATACGAGGCGGAGGGCACCCAGGAGATCGTCGTCCAGGACCAGGTGCAGACGCTCCAGCTCTTCGACCAGCTCGTCCGGCAAAACGAGGGTCGGCCGGATCGTCTGAAGGCCCTGGTCCCCCGGTTCATCGACTACGTGGTGTGGCGGTCCAAGGACAAGGGGGAGGGCGATATCGAGGTGGCCCTTTTCCAAGATCCGATCGCCCTGGCACCCGACGTGATCCTGGCGGGGGGGCCGGGAAATCCGGGGAATTCGGAGGGGGAGGCTATTGTTTCGTCTGAGCCTAAAGGATGGTACCCCCGCCAGGATTCGAACCTGGGACCCTCGGTTTAGAAAACCGATGCTCTATCCGCCTGAGCTACGGGGGCGCGATTCCCCTTCGAGGCGCGCGGCCGGTCTACGGTAAACGTCACCCTCATGGCGTTTGCCCGGCGCGAACATACATCCTCGGATTATACCCTTCGGTCGCGGCGATGCCACCCCTTTGGCGCTGCATGCCTCGCCGTTCCCGTCATTTCGCCGTGGCCGGACAGGTGATAAATTAACCGGAGTCATGGAAATCCTGGAGGGAAGGGCCTCCGTGCTGGCGGCGCTGCGTGCGTGGCGCCGGACGTTCGAGGCCGTGCTCGTCAGGCAGGGCACAGGGGACGACTCGATACGCGAAATCCTCGAAGCCGCCGCGGAGAGGGGCGTGCCCGTGCGGCGAGTGCGACCCCAGGCCATCGAGGCCTACGCGCGCGGCAGGACTCACGGCGGCATCCTTGCGCTGGCGTCGCCCCTGCCGCCGGCATCCTTGCCGGACAAGCTGGACTTCGCGCTCCTCTTGGATGGGGTCGACGACGCGCGGAATCTGGGGTTCACCTTGCGGTCCGCCGACGCGTTCGGAGTGCAGGCGGTGATCCTCAGGAGGCGCGCGTGGGATTTCGACGGCGGCGACGTCTCGCGGGCCTCATCCGGCGCATATGAGAGGATCCCCGTTGTGGTGGGGGACGTGATCCCCGCCGGACTGGATCTCATCGGCTGCGTGGCGGGGGTCAGCAGGACCATATACGAGGAAGATCTCCGAAGGCCGCTGGTGCTGGCCGTCGGCGGCGAGAAGCGCGGCCTGTCGGCCGCGGTCCGCCAGCGGTGCGCGGCCCTCGTGTCGATACCTGCCAGGGATGGCGCCGCGTCTCTGTCGCTGTCGCACGCGGCGGCCGTTGCCATGTCCGAGGTCTTCCGCCAGCGCCGCAACTGTTAACGTTTTCGCGTCGCGTTTTCGTTAACAGTTCGGAGGAAGGAGGAGAGGTGGGAAAAGTATTCCTGCTCGCGGATGGCCCAGAGGTCGTTGTGGCCGGCCCCGTCGAACCAGGCGAATTCCTTGGGCTCGGCCGCTGCGGCGAAGAGGCGTTCTCCCATGCTGAAGGGCACGACCTCGTCTTCGCGGCCGTGTATGAAGAGCTTGGGACATGAGATTCCCGCCACCTTGGACAGATTGTCGAACTTCGTCCGCATGAAGAAGCGGCCGGGGAAGATGGGCAGGACGCGCCGGGCCATCTCCGGGGCGCTCGTGAAGCCGGACTGCACCACCAGCCCGCCGCAGGGGACCAGCGATGCAAGCTCGCAGGCCGGGGCGGATCCGAGCGACTTGCCGAGGATCACGATCCTCTCCGGGGGCGTTCGGGCCGCAAGCCAGTCCCAGGCGGCGCGGGCGTCGAGGTATATCCCGGCCTCGGAAGGCTTCCCCTCGCTGCGGCCGTATCCACGGTAATCTATCACGAGCACGTTGGCCGGCAGCGAACGGAGCCGGAGCAACATCCCGCGACGGTCCTCGAGGTTCCCGGCGTTCCCGTGGAACCAGAGGATCGTGGCGCCGGCACCGGGTTCGGAGACGTGCCATCCATGGATACGTACCCCGTCCGATGCGGTCAGGAAGAGGTCCTCCCCCGGGCTTTCCCCCACGCCGCCCCTGGCCGGGAAATAGATGAATGCGTCCTCGAAGAGCATGACGAACCCCGCGCCGGCAACGAGATAAATCGCTGCCGCGATCCCCCCCGCCCGCAGCGCGCGCCTCCAGACAACGCGTCGGCTCAGAACCCCGCCCCCGCGGCGCGCTTGCGCATCTGGAGCTGCGAGATCGTCAACAGGACCTCGTTGATCAGCCGGTCCATCGGTTCGTCGTGAGGCACCTTCATCGCCTTGTTGAGCCAGGAGAGCGCGTCGGGATAATTGAGTTCCACCGCCCACATACGCCCCAGCCGGTAGTAGGTCCGCACCAGCCAATGGTCGAGCTGTTTCTCCAGTTCCTTGGCCCTCTTGATGTTCTCCACGTCGTTGGACTTCAGCGCGAAGTCCAGGCGCCGGCGGGCCTCCATGAGCGCGGTCTCGGCCGCCTTCCAGGCGCGTTCCGCCTTGGTGAGGTTCTTCGGCTCATGATCCAGTCCCTCCAGCCACGCCCGCTGGGCCTGTTCTATGAAATCGGCCGCCTGGTTGATGACGGCCTTCTCCTGTTCCTCCTTGGCTTTTGCCTTGGCGTCCTCGGCGGCCTTCTTCTTCTCCTCCAGCTGCTTTCTCCTCTCCTCGTTTTCCTTCTGCACGTCCGCGGCGATCCTCGCGACGAGATCCTTGGCCTCCTTGAAGAACGGGGTATCCTCGAAGCGGTCCAGTATCACGTGCAGTATCTCGTTGGCCTCCTTGTAGCGCTTGTCCACGTACAGCTTCTTGGCCTCCTCGAGCCTGGAGCGGGCGTCGTCGTTCCTGGCATCCTCCTTGCGCTTGCGGCACCGGTCCGCCAGGGACGGGTCGAGCTTCATGGCCTCGTTGAACTCCCGCGCGGCGGCGGAGTAAAGCCCGTTCGCCATGCAGAACTCCCCAAGCTCCAGACGCGCCGCGGCCGAGTTCTTGTCGATCCGCCTCAGGCGTATCTCGTATAGGTTGTAGGGCATGATCTCGCCCGAGGGGATCTTCCGCGCCTCGCGTTCCCCCTGCGCGAGCATCTCGATGTAATCGGCATCGACCTTGATGATCCGTCCGACCAGTAACCCGCCGTCCTTTTTCTGGATTACTTCGTCCCGCGGCCTTTCCTGGGCCGCGCAAAGGACGGTGCCGGCGACGGCTACGCGGAACAGGGCACCCATGAACGGCTCCTCCGAACTTCGCTCCCGCTCCGGCCTCCATTATCTAGACGCGCCATGGAGATTATACCCTTCCCACGGCCGGCCGGGCTGGTACAATGTCCACCCGAGATGCCCCGTGTATGCGCCGTCGGTACCGCGCTTCCGCCGCATCGCGCCGGGCAGGAGGCGGTCGCCGCCCTGTGGCGCAGGATCTGCGCCGGCGACAAGGACATCGAACCGTACCTGGAGGTCTTCGAGACCTCGGGCGTTCGGGAACGTTTTTTCTCCTTTCCCCTCGACTATTACGCCTCGGGAAGGACATTCGACGAGCGCAACGCGGACTTCGTGGAGCAGGGGGCCGGCCTGGCGGCGGGTGCCGCCGGGGAATGCCTGAAGAAGGCCGGCGTCAAGCCCGAACAGGTTGAGCATCTCTTCGTCGTCACGACCACCGGGCTGGCCTGCCCCGGCCTCGACGCCCTCCTGGCCGGAAGCTTGGGGTTGAAGGAAGACGTCAGGCGCTCGCCGCTTTTCGGGCTCGGCTGCGCCGGCGGCGTCGCCGCCCTTGCGCGGGCGGCGGAATACGTCAAGGGCCATCCCAGGCATCGCGCGCTGGTGGTGGCCGTCGAGCTGTGCGGCCAGACGTTCGCCACCCGGAACGTCGCGCCGGCGGACGTGGCCTGCGCCGCGCTCTACGGCGACGGCGCCGCGGCGGCGCTCGTTGTGGGCGACGAGGTGCCCGGGACCGGTCCCCGCCTGATGGGGTCGAGATCGGTCCTGCTCGAGGGGCCGGAGGATCTATTGGGATGGACCTTCACCTCCGACGGCATGAGGCCCGCGCTTTCCGACGGGCTGGCGGGATTCCTGGAGGAGACGGTCCGGCGGGCGGTGGACGATTTCATACTGAGCTGGGCGATGCAGCGGGGAAAGATCCGCCATTGGATACTACCACCGGGGGGCAGTGAGGTCATGGAGGCGTATCTGGGCGGGTTCGGCCTGAGCGAGTCGAGCGTCGAGCCCACCCGGAGCCTGGTGGCGAATGTGGGCGATCTGGCGTCCGCCTCCGCCCTTTTCGTCCTTAGCGGCGTGATGGCGGGCGGCCGCGCGCGCCCAGGCGACAAGGGGATCATGCTTGCGGTGGGACCTGGGCCGGCCGCCGAGATGATCCTGCTGGGGTGGTAAGCGGCGCCCGCCGCTCAGGCCAGCAGGCGGGCGGCCAGCACCGCCGCGGCGAAGCACATCGCGGCCAGCGAGGCGGCATGGGGCCATATGGACGGGCCAACGGGCCGATGCCGGAAGTCGCGAGCCGCGGGCCGGCACGCGATGCGGGCCCCCCCAGCGCCGAGCAGGGTCCGCAACAGCCTCCGCTGCCCCGGTAAGCTCCCCTCCTCCTTGCTCAGGAGGATCAGCAGGTCCAGTCAGCTCACGTCCGCTCCTTCGCCGGGGGATCCTTCATTTCCCACATATAAATGTGCCGAAAGGCCGAAACATAACATGGAAAAATGCAAAAAATCTGGGGCCCTTGCCCCGCGGGGGCCGCCAGGATATAGTGTTCCATCGTGGCCATATCCGGCGACGTCCGCGGCAGCCTCCGGGAGCTCGTCGCCGTGCGCCGGGCGCTTCACAGGTGTCCCGAGCCGGGGTTCGAGGAGCGGCGCACCGCCGCCCTGATCAGGAGCCGGCTCCGTCGGTGGGGTATCGAGCACAGGGCGGCATGCGGCACGGGTACCATTGCCCTGGTGCGCGGGGCCCGACCCGGTCCCACCATGCTGATCAGGGCCGACATGGACGGCCTGCCGGTTCGTGAGGAGAGGAGGATCGCCTACGCCTCGCGCAATCCCGGGATGATGCACGCCTGCGGGCACGACGGGCACGTGGCGATGGCGCTGGTGGCCGCCAACATACTACGCCGGCGCCGCGCGTCGCTGCGGGGCAACGTGAAGTTCATGTTCCAGCCGGCGGAGGAGGGGCCCGGCGGCGCGGGCCCCATGATCGACGCCGGCGTGCTGAAGAACCCGCGCGTGGACTCGGCGTTCGCCATCCACATCTGGAACGACCTGCCGGTGGGAAAAGTCGGGGTGCGCGCGGGGCCGATCTTCGCGGGCATGGACGAGTTTCGCCTGGCCGTGCGTGGGGCCGGCGGGCACGGAGGCGCCCCGCACCAGACGGTCGATCCGGTGGCCGTGGCGGCGCAGATCGTGGTGGCCTGCCAGGGCGTCGTGAGCCGGAGGGTCGACCCGGTCCGCGGCGCGGTGCTGACGTTCGGGACGATACACGGGGGCACGCGCCTCAACGTCATCCCCGACAAGGTGATCCTGGAGGGCACGGCCAGGGCGTTCGAGGCCGCAGTGAGGCGCCGGCTCTTGCGCGACATCCCCAAGGTGGCCCGCGGCGTCGCCTCATCGTTCGGCGCCGAGATCGATTTCGAGCTTCTGCAGCGCTATCCTCCCACGGTGAACGACCCGGGCATGACCGAGCTTGCACGCAGGGCCGTCCTGGAGGCCGCCGGTCCGGCCGCCGCGGTGGAACAGTCCAGGTCGATGGGCGCGGAAGACATGTCGCTGATCCTGAATGAAGTACCTGGGTGCTATTTGCTCCTTGGATCCGGCAACCCGCGCAAGGGTATCGGCAGTCCCCACCATTCGGCGCGCTTCGACTTCGACGAGGCCGCCCTTCCGATCGGCGTCGAGATATGGCTGAGGCTGGCGGAAATGTTCCTGGGGGAGGGATGATCGGTCCAAATTTCCTCGTGTACATCCGCTGGCAGGGCCAGAGGGACGACGCCAAGATCAGGACGCTCGCGTCGATCCTGCGCGTCTCCCCCTATGACGCCAAGATAGTGCTCGGGGCGCCGGGGCCGAGGAAGGTGGCCGCCCACGCCAGGATCGAGGACGCAGAGCGGCAGGCGCTCGAGCTCCGACAGGCCGGGTTCACCGCCATAATCATCGACAAGCAGAAGTTCTCCCGGGCGCCCGCCCTCTTCACCGCCCTCAGGGCGGTGGAGACGCCCTCGGGTATGAAATTTTCGCTTGAGCGCATGCCGGACTTCGAGCTTCCGAGGGGCTCGGCGCGCGCCGTGATCTTGGGATACTACACCGAGGCGACCAGCCGCACCGATTTCGTGGGGCCCAGGGGATTCGTCCAGAAGATCTCCAGCACCACCCATCTGCGCAATCCATTCATTCACATATTCTCCGACGACGTGCACACCGTGCTGGACATACGCGGGCCGAAGTTCGACTGCGCCTGGCTCGGAGGCATGGAGTCCCTGTCGGCGGAGCAGCGCTGGCCGGCCCTGGCCGCCAAGTTCGCGTCGTACTACGGGGTCCTCCTGGACGACACCCTATTCAGGCATCCCGACGAGATAAACGCCATCACCGCGGCTCTCAACGTGACGGTCGTCGCCGGGCGGCCGGGCGCCATGGACATGGGCGGCCAGACCTGCAGCGACGACACCGCCGTGGCGCTGGCCGCCTCGCGCGTCATCGTGCAGTGCCGCGTCTACGGGCTGTAGGCGCCCCGTTCTCCCGTTGCCTTGGGGCCCCGATGCGCCTATACTTTCACCAAACCGGGGGAAAACGCCCATGTTCGTGTGGGTCTTTCACCGCCTCAGCGGCCTGCTTCTGATCCTCCTGCTGGGGGTGAAGTTCCTGACGTCCTTCTTCCTGATGACCCGCCACGGGAAGCCGGACTGGGCCCTCGCCCTGCACACCAACTCCCTGATCGACGCGCTCCTGATCGTCTGCATCGTCCATCATGCGCTCTACGGCCTCAGGACCGTCATCCTCGATCTCGGGGTGCGGCGTGAAAAAGAGCTCTTCTGGGTATTCACGGCCCTCGGGTTCGTCCTGAGCGCCGCGCTGCTGGCCGTCTACTTCACTCGAGACTACTGAATGATCCGCCGCGACGTGCTCGTGGTGGGTGGAGGCCTGGCGGGGCTCTCCGCGGCGCTGGCGGCCGATCGGCGCCTGGAGACGGCGGTCGTTTCCCGCGTCCATCCTCTCCGTTCCCATTCGGTGGCCGCCCAGGGGGGCATAAACGCCGCGCTTGGGAACCATCCCGACGGGAAGGACGACGGGTGGGAGCGGCACGCCTTCGACACCATAAAGGGGAGCGACTACCTGGCCGACCAGGATCGCGTGGAGCTCATGTGCCGCCGCGCTGTGCCCGCCATCTACGAGCTGGAATCGCTGGGCGTGCCGTTCAGCCGCTTCCCGGGGGGCGTGATAGCCCAGAGACCGTTCGGCGGCGCGGGGTTCCCGAGGACCTGCTACGCCGCCGACCGGACGGGGATGGCGATACTTCACACCCTCTACGAGCAGTCGGTCAGGAGACAGGTCGCCTTTTTCGAGGAATTGCTCGTCGCGCGGCTGGTGGTGCGCGATGGCCGGTGCCTCGGGGTGGTGGTCTGCGATCTGGCCGGCGGCGAGATATTCCCCGTCCGCGCCGGAGCGGTCATCTTCTGCACGGGCGGCTACGGGCGGGTCTACATGAGGACCACCAACGCGCACATAAACCAGGGCAGCGGGATCGGCATCGCCTGCCGGGCCGGCGTGCCGCTGAAGGACATGGAGTTCGTCCAGTTCCACCCGACCTCCCTCCACGACAAGGACATCCTGATAACCGAGGGGGCCAGGGGCGAGGGAGGCCATCTCGTCAACAACCGCGGCCGCCGGTTCATGGAGGATTACGCGCCCTCGGCCATGGAACTGGCGCCGCGCGACATAGTGGCCCGGGCCATACAGACGGAGATCGACAAGGGCAACGGCTTCGAGGGGCAATACGTTCACCTGGATCTCAGGCACCTGGGCGGCGAGAAGATCAAGAAGCGGCTCCCGGGCATCCGGGAGATATGCATGCATTTCGCAGGGATCGACCCGATAGAAGCCCCCATACCCATCCGCCCGGCCCAGCACTATTCCATGGGCGGCATCGACGTCGATCCCACCGGCGCCTCGGCCGTCGAGGGATTCTACGCGGCCGGGGAATGCGCCTGCGTTAGCGTGCACGGCGCCAACCGCCTGGGCGGCAACTCGCTCCTCGAGACGATCGTCTTCGGCAAGCTCGCGGGGGAGTCCGCCTCGCGCTTCGCGGCGGGTTCCGCTGGCCGGGGCGGTGACGAGGCCGCGCTCCTCGACGAGGCCCGCGAGGTCAGGAACCGCGTGGAAGAATGGCAGGCGAGGGGGACGGGCCAGAAGGTCCACCGGCTGATCGGCCGGCTCAGGGCCGTCATGAGCGAAAAGGTCGGTATTTTCAGGGACCACAAGAAACTGTCGGAGGCCCTGGAGGAGATCAGGACGCTCAGGGAGGACGTCGGGAAAATTCATCTGCCCGGCGGAGGCATTGCGTACCGCCAGGACCTGATCGACGCGTTGGGACTTGATCCCATTCTCGACGTGGCCGAGGCCATCGTGAAGGGGGCGCTGGCCAGGAAGGAGACGAGGGGTTCGCACTGCCGGACGGACCACCCGGCGCGCGACGATGAGGAGTGGCTCAGGCACACGATATTCACCCGGGAAGGCGGCGTGCCGAGGCTTTCGTTCAGGGACGTGAATCTCGGGAAGTACAGGCCCGAGGCGAGGCGGTATTGATGGAATACGTCTTCAGGATACTGAGGTTCGATCCGAAAACGGACGATCGACCCCGTTTCCGCGATTATCTCTGCGCCGCGGAGGGTCGGAACTCGGTCCTCGAGGCGCTCATGCGCCTTCGGGACGAGGGTGACGCCGGCATCGCCTTCAGGTACAGCTGCGGCCAGGCGGTTTGCGGATCGTGCGCGATGGCGATAAACGGCGTCCCGCGCCTGGCGTGCCGTACCATGCTGGGGTCCCTGGGATCCGATCTGGTGGTCCTTGAGCCGCTGCCCAATTTCGAGATCCGCAAGGACCTCGTCGTCGACATGGGGCCGTTTTTCGAGGCGTATCGGAGGATAGAGCCGTTCATCAGCGCCGATGATCCTCCTCCGGAGGGCGGCCATCGCATGAGCGAGCGTGAGATGGATCGTATAAATCAGTTCATTAACTGCATTATGTGCGGTTGCTGCCACGGCGCATGCCCGGTGGTCTCCAGGGACGATAGGTACCTCGGCCCGGCGGCCTTGGCGAAGCTCTACAGATTGGTCGCCGACCCGCGGGACCGCAGGCCTTTCGAGAACTGGTCGCGGGTGGACACCGAGACGGGGGCCTGGGGGTGCGACAAGGTTCACCGATGCAACGAGGTATGCCCGAAGGAGGTGCGGCCCGCCGACGGGGTCGCCGCGCTGAGGCGGAAGCTGATAGCGGAGAGGATCCTCAGGATCCTTTGCCTAAAGCGATGAAATTCAAGGACACCATATTCAACCGCAGGAGGTTCCTTGACGGCCTGTTCGGCGGCTGGCTGGGCGCGCTCGTGGCGTCGCTGCTGCCCCCCTTGGCCCGCTACCTGTTCCCCCCGGAGCGGGAGCCCGATAGTGTGACTCTGCCACTGCCCGAGTTTGAAGAGATGGCGCCGGGCTCCGCGAGGAGTTTTCGGTGGGGCTCAAAGCCCGGGCTCCTGATGAGGAAGGCGGACGGTACGTTCACCGCTTTCGTCGCGGTCTGCACGCATCTCGACTGCAACGTCAGCTACATGCCGGGCAGGAGGAGATTCCACTGCGCCTGCCACGACGGGTGGTACGACGAGGACGGCGTCAACATCGCCGGCCCGCCGCCGCGCCCCTTGCGCCGCTTGGTGGTCGCCGCGGACGGCGACAAGTTGACGATCAGAGGGGGGACCGCCAGGTGATGTTGGACCGGATGAAATCCTGGTTCGATGAACGGGCGGGCCTTTCCAGGGTGGGGCGGCTGCTGAGGGAAAAGGCCGTTCCGCTGCACCGGCACACCGTGTGGTACTACACCGGCGGCGCGGTCCTGTTCTTCCTTGCCGTCCAGATCGCGACGGGGCTGCTTCTGGTCCTTTACTACAGGCCCACGTTGGGGGAGGCCCATTCGAGCGTGGTCCGAATCGTCGAGCAGATCCCCATGGGATGGGCCGTCAGGTCGGTGCACTCCTGGTCGGCCTCCATGATGATAGCTTCCATGTTCGTCCATCTCTTCGCCGCGTGGGTCCTCAAGGCCTACCGCGGTCCGAGGGAGCTGACCTGGATGAGCGGGGTCGCACTCATGGCGCTTTCCCTCGGGTTCGGGTTCACGGGATATCTCCTGCCATGGAACGGCAGGTCCCTGGCGGCGACGAAGGTGGGCACGGACGTCGCCCGTTCGGTGCCTCTCGTCGGCGACTGGATATGTCGGTTCCTCCGCGGGGGACAGGACGTCACGGGGGACACGCTCACCCGTTTCTTCGGGTTCCACGCGTGCGCCCTTCCGCTGCTGGCGCTGGCGGTCCTGGCGGTTCACCTGCTCCTGGTCCAGAGGCACGGCATGAGCCTGCCCTTGTCGGCGCGCCGGGAGGAGGTCAAGTCGATGCCTTTCTGGCCCAACTTCGCCTACCGCGAGGTCAGGATCTGGCTGGTCCTTTTCGGACTTCTGATGACCGTCGCGGTACTGTCCCCGCCGCCGCCGGGGGATGCCGCTGATCTGATGGCGCCCGCTCCGGAGGGCATAAAACCCGAATGGTATTTCCTGTTCCTCTACCAGACACTGAAGATCTTTCCCTCCAGGATCCTCTGCTTCGACGGCGACACCGTGGCGGTCCTGCTGGTGCTGGCCGCGGCGATGCTGTTCTTCGCCCTCCCTCTCATCGACCGCAAGCCCGAGGGGAGGAAGGGCAGGATCATAACCGCCGCCGCTTGGGCGGCACTCATTTACGCGGCCGCCATGACCGCATGGAGCCTGTCATGATTCCGGAAATCTTGTTCCTCTCGGCGCGGGATGCCCCGCTCCAGGGGGACATCCGCGGGTCGGTGGGCGTGATCGTATTCCTGGTATGGCTGTGGCTGGCGATACTGGCGCTAGAATACGTCATTGGACTCAAGATCAAGGAGGCCGACCGTCTGCACGAGATGAAGTACTTCGACGCCGGCCCCCCCGCGTAGGGAAGGTTCAGGCCTTCTGGCCCGGTTCCGTCATGCGGCGAAAATCGAAGATCCGGTCCGCATCTTCCGGGCTGACCAGCCCCTGCTCGACAGCCAATTTTTTTGCGCTTTCTTTTCGGGCCAATGCGTCCTTAACGAGCCTTGCCGCGCGCTCGTAGCCGACCAGCGGGGCCAGGACCGTGGCGGAGATGGGGTTCCGCTCCAGCAGCTCGGCGCAGCGGTCCGCGTCCGCCTTGAGGCCGTCCACGCACTTTTCAGCGAACAGGAGACATCCGTTGGAAAGTATTTGGATGGAATCGAGGATGTTGTGGATCATCACCGGGATCATGGTGTTTAGCTCGAGATTCCCGCCCTGGCCGCCGATGGCGACGGCGGCGTCGTTTCCGATGACCTGGGCGGCCACCTGGATGAGCATCTCGCACATGACCGGATTGACCTTGCCGGGCATTATCGACGAGCCCGGTTGGAGCGAGGGCAGCCGGATCTCCGCCAGGCCGCCGTGCGGGCCGGAACCCATCCAGCGTATGTCGTTGGCGATTTTGATGAGGGCGCAGGCCAGTCCCTTGAGCGCGCCCGAAACCGCCACCATGTCGTCGCGCGCGCCTTGCGCCTCGAAGTGGTCCGGGGCCTCCCTGAGGGGCATGTCCAGCCTGCGGCCGAGGATGTCGGCGACGCGTGCGCCGAATCCCGGCGGGGCGTTTATCCCGGTGCCGACGGCGGTGCCGCCCACGGCCAGCTCGAGGAGCCCCGCCGCGGCCGCCTCCAGCCTCGCCTTCGCCTTGCGTATCTGCGCCGCGTAGCCCCCGAACGCCTGCCCCATGCGGATCGGCATCGCGTCCATCAGGTGGGTGCGGCCGAGTTTCACGATCCCGTCGAACTCGGCGGCCTTGCGCGTCAGCGATCCGAGCAGCCGGTCGAGGGCCGGGTAGAGATCCAGCCTGAGCCCAAGAAGCGCCGCCAGGTGCGCCGCGGTGGGGATCACGTCGTTGGATGACTGGCTCATGTTGACGTGGTCGTTGGGATGGATGGGACTGTACGCGCCTCGCCCGCTTCCCAGCTTTTCGTTGGCGATGTTGGCGATCACCTCGTTGGCGTTCATGTTGGTGGATGTCCCCGATCCCGTCTGGAAGACGTCCACGGGAAACTGCGAGTCGTGCATTCCCTCCGTTATCTCGCGGCAGGCCTCCATGACGGCGCGTTTGGCCGCGGCGCCCATCCGCTCGGGATGGAGCTCGGCGTTGACCTCGGCGCAGGCGGCCTTGACGTGGGCGATCGCGGCGATGAAGCGTCTCCCCATGCGCCGGCCGCTGACGGGGAAGTTCTCGACCGCGCGCTGCGTCTGGGCGCCCCAGAGCGCGTCCGCCGGGACGCGCACCTCGCCCATCGTGTCCTTCTCTGTACGGTATCGGCTCATCGGTTTCCCTCCTCGCGTGATTCTAGCGGTTGAACGAGGCCGCTGAAAGGATGCGCGTCGCTGGCCGCGCGGAGTGCCGGCCGTTATATTGGTGCCCGGAGGGGGCGCGGCCGGAAGGAGGACGGCATGCCGTCGGATTCACGGGGAGGCGAACTCAAGGATTGCCCTTCCTGCGGCAGCAGCATCCCCGCCGCGTCGGCCAAGTGCAGTCTCTGCAAGTCGAACTTGGGGACGTGCCCCGGCTGCGGCGCATGGCTCGTGGCGGGCACCTCCTGCCTCGACTGCGGCCGGATGGCGCAGGCGCCGGAGGCGCGGAAGGCGAAGCCGGCGGCGGTGGAAGAGGAGGGGGAGAACTACGTGATAGATGCGCCGCCGCTGGGCCTGATGCCCTATCTCGCGGCCAGGCTCGTACTGAGCCTGTCGTTCGTGGCGGCCTTGGCGGCGGCCCTTTCGGCGTCGGGGGTGGATCCGGTCCGCCGGGCGGCGGAGCGGGTTGGCATCCGGACGGGGGCGAGTCCGGCCGTCCTCTGGGCGGCGGCTGCTGCGCTGGCGGTCCTCATTGCGGCGGCCAACACGCAGCTCAGGAAGTTCCGCGTCCGCCACAGCAGGATGTTCGGGGAGCCGCTCCAGTACCGCATGAAACCGGTCGCGGCGGTCGTGAATCTGCTTGCGGGCCTGGCGATACTCGCGGTGACGGCCGGCCTCGGTCTTCCGTGGATTCATGCCAGGAACCGACGCCGGTTCTACGCCGCCTGCGTCGTGCCGGCACGAGGCGGTCGTCCTTTGGAGTTCCTGGGCACAGGGGAGGAGGTCTTGGGCCGGGCGCTCTTGACGCTGCTGCTGCTGCCGGCGGCGGTCGCATCGGCGGGGCTCCTTGTACCCGCCGTGACGTGGATCTGGGTCAAGTGGGAGCATTCGAACCTGCTCTTCCCGGACCGGTTCGGCCGCCAGAGGCCCATGGCGTTCGTGGGCGGATTCTGGGGATACTACTGGCGTGCGCTTGTGGGGTGGCTCGCCTGCGTCCTGGCGCTCGGCGCCGTGCGCCCTTGGATCCTGGCGGATGAATGGCGCTGGATCGCCGCCAACACCGTGGTGGACGACGAACGCCGCTCCTGAACGCCCGCCGCCTTCGGGCCCAGTATTTCATTGTCTGCGCGCGGCGGCGGACGTACCATTGCGGTCCGATCGATTCGATGGCCGCCGTCGAAGTCAGGCATCTGGTCAAGGACTACAAGGGCGTCCAGGCGCTCAAGGGGGTTTCCCTGTCGGTTGAGAGGGGGGAGGTCTACGGCCTCCTTGGCCTCAACGGCGCCGGCAAGACCACGCTGGTGAAGATACTTCTTTCCATCGTCAGGGCCACCGGCGGCGAGGCCCGCCTCCTGGACCGTCCGGTGCCGGACGAGACTTCGCGCCGTCGCGTCGGCTACCTGCCTGAGGACCATCGGTTCCCCGAATACCACACCGCCGAGAGCGCCCTGGATTTCTACGGCGCCCTGTACGGGATGTCCCGGCGCGAGCGCCGGAGCTTGATCCCCGAGCTGCTGGCGCGCGTGGACCTGTCCGACGCCGCCAGGCGGAAGATACGCACATATTCCAAGGGGATGAAGCAACGCCTGGGGTTCGCCCAGGCCATCCTGAACGATCCGGACGTGGTCTTCCTGGACGAGCCCACCGACGGCGTGGATCCTCTGGGGCGCAAGCGGATCCGCGACATCATCATCGATCTGAAGGGGCGCGGCAAGACGGTGTTCCTCAACTCGCACCTACTCAGCGAGGTGGAGCGTGTGTGCGACCGCGTGGGCATATTGGACAGGGGCTCGCTGGTCCGCGAGGGATCGCTTGATTCCCTCACCAGGGCGGAGGACGTCTACGAGATAAAGGTCGACGGCGCGGTGGAGGCTGCCTGGGAGGACCTTCTGCGGATGGCCCCCGGCGCCCGCCGGACGGAGGACGCGGTGGAGGTCGCGCTCGCGTCGCAGGAGGAGCTGGACAAGATCATGGGGTTCCTGCGCGCGCGGGGCGTCCACGTCCGCGGGTTCCTGGAGAAGAAGCGGTCGCTCGAGGACGTTTTTATCGACGCGGTGAAGGAGCGTGGTCCGCGATGAAGTGCCTGGCGATCTTCAAGGACTCGTTTCGTGAGACCGTCGACTGCAAGACGTTCTGGGTGCTGATGGTCGTTTCCGGGGCGCTCATACTGATATGTTGGAGCCTTTCATTCACGCCGCTGTCGCCGGAGGAGGCGCTCAGGGACATCGCGCGGGGATTCGACAGGTTGGAGGTCATACGCCCCGGCGTGGTCTTCCGCGCCTCGTACAACGCGGAATTCGAGGCGGGATCGCCGAGCGTGACGGAGGACGGCCTCTACCGGTTCAGCCTACGGGTCTCTCCCGCCAAGGAGTTCCACCGCCTGGCGCGCCACTGGGACGCCGTAGTACGCGGCCGGGTCAAGAAGCAGGGAGATCCAGTTCCGGATCTCGACGAGCCGGCGGACCTGGAGCTTGAGCGCCGGTATCTCCTGGCGCGTTTCCGGGAGCAGTTGCTGGTACGGGTGGCGGTGGAGGCCGAGCGGGCCGAAGGTGAAGATCGGCTCTATCGCGTGGAGCTCAAGCCGTCCCGTCCGGAACTCCTTCGCGGGGCCCACCGCGTGGGGCTGTTCTTCGGGGCCGTGAGCTTCCGTCTCGGGATCAGCGCGGCGGCGCTGGTGATGTACATCCAGATCGCGCTGGCGGACTGGATCGCCGGCGTCGGCGGCATCGTTTTCGCGCTGGTGGTGACCGCATCGTTCATCCCGGACATGATCCAGAAGGGGAGGATCGACCTCGTGCTGTCGAAGCCCATCCACCGTTCGGCTCTGCTGGTTTACAAGTACCTCGGCGGCCTGCTGTACGTACTCATCAATGCGGTCTTCCTTGTGGGCGGCTGCTGGCTGGCGCTTTCGGCGCGCTCCGGCCACTGGGATTTTTCATTCCTCTGGTCGATACCGGTGCTGACGGGCTTTTTCGCGATACTTTACGGCTTCTCGGCGTGGCTCGGGGTGCTGACGCGGAGTCCCATAGTCTCCATCCTGGGGTCGATCGGGCTATGGTTCGTCAGCTCCTACCTCGGCGGGATCCGTCAAACGCTGCGTGGCGGGCTGATCCCGCTTGCGCTGCCCGATTGGGCGGCAAGGGCGCTGGACTTCGCGTACTACGTCCTTCCGAAGACCTCGGATCTCAAGCAGATCAACAACCAGCTGATCACGCGCGGGAGCGTAGGGACGGAGGCGCTGGCGATGATCCAAGAGGCGGGATTGGCGCCGCCTGACTGGACCATGATCGTCCTGACCTCGGGCGCGTTCCTGGTGCTTTGTCTGTCGCTCGCCTGCCTGGCGTTCTCGAAGCGGGACTACTGAACTCGTCCCGGCCGTCCGGGAACCCGGGGGCGGCTATTTCTTGCGCCGCTTGCCCTTTCGGGCCGCCTTGGCCCGCGCCTTAGGGGCGGGGGCGAGCGCCTTGATGGCCTCCGCGGCCTTGCGGGCGTCATCGGCGTTGTCGAGCGCGACGTAGCAGACGTACTTTTTCCCCAGCACGTTGGCCGCCATGCCGCGGAAGCTCACGCCGGCGTTCGCCACGGCCAGCGCCAGCTGGTGGCCCATCCCGGGGCGGTCGTCCCCTTCCACGCGCAGGGCGGCGATGTCCGGCGCGGGGGCCAGCCCCGCCGCGCGCGCCGCCGCCTCCGCCTTGGGGCAGCCGGTGACGGGCGCCACGAAGAGTATCCCCTTGCCGGGCTCCTCGGGCGTCCGCCGCGCCAGGACGAACTCGAGGTTCACTTTCGCCTCCGCCAGGGGCTTGAGCACGTCGGCGGCCCCGCCGGGGCGATCCTCGATCTTGCAGGACCACAACTGCGCATCTTCGACCTTGAAAGACATGCCGATAACCTCCTCTCCTGCATGCGTTCACGAAATGATAGAACATGCCTGCGGTGCGGGTCAATACCCGGCGGCTAGCGGCCGAGTCCCCTCCGGGCCTCTGCGGCGATGCGTAGCGCCTCCGGTTCATCCGGCCGCAGGGCCAGGGTTTCGCGGGCCGCCTCGAGCGCCTCTTGCCACATGGCTAGATCACGGCAAATCTCTGCGCGCTTGAGCCGGATGGACCAGTCCTGGGGAACGGCCTTTGCACCCTCCCTCAGGATCAGGATCGCGTCCGACGGCCTTTTCGATCGCCGGTACGCCTCGGCCAGCGGGAGGTAAGCAGGGCCGAACGACGGGTCGCGCCGCACGGCCTCGGCGAGCCTCACGGCGGCGCGATCGTACATGCCGCGGTCGAAATATATCTTGCCGGCCCGGTAGGGCGGTTCGGGCGACTCGTGGTCCAGCGCCGCGGCCCGGTCGTAGTATTCGAAGGCGTCCACTTGGCGGCCGGCGCGGTCGCACGAATCTCCCAGCGCCCAGACGAATGCCGGATTCTTTAGGTATTCGGGGTTGAGGCGGGAGGCGGACTCGAATTCCACGGCGGCCTCGGCGTGCATGTCCCGATTCCGGTAGTAGACTCCCAGGTTGTAGTGCGCCGCGCGGAAGTCCCGGTGGCCTCCAATGGAACGAGGCAGTGGCACGTTCACGATCACCGCCGCGGCCAGGAACACGGCGGCCGCCGACTTGGGCATCCGCCGCATGCCCCATCCCTTCATGCGGATGAACATCTCCACCGCGTGGGCCGCGAAGAATATGAGGATGGGGACCGCCGGCAGCCTGTAGCGGCCGAAGATGAAGAAGAAGACGATCGAGAGGGCGTACGCGCCGGCGAGGACGTATGGGATCGCGAATCGGCGCCGTTCCATCCAGCCCAGGTACATGCCCGCCGCTGCAAGGGGCGCGATGAAGAGTCCGAAGGTGAACAGGGGGAGCCGCAGCACCCAGGAGAACCGTTCCATGAAGTACATGTTGTGGTCGTCCGGTATCTCATAGGAGTTGAGCAGCATCAGGAGGCGCTTTCCCGTCACGACGAGGAACGTCCCGAAGTTCCCCGCGATGTGATCGAGCGCCTGGCGGCGCCAGTAGCGGTCCACCTCGGAAGGTTTCATCGCCCGGCCCGTCCGGCGTTCCGCCTCGGCCCGGAAGTCGGATTCCTCGTGTTCCGGATCGGCGACCCGGAGGAAAGACGGGGGCCTGTAGCGCCCTGAGGTGTTCTCCGGGTTGTTTCCTATGTACAGGTTGATGCCGAAGTGAGAGGTTGTGAGAATGAAGTCTCCCCCTGCGATCGCGTTTCGGACGGTGACCGGCATGAGCACCGCCATTGTGCCGCCGAGCGCCAGGGCGGCTTGCTTCCACTCGCGGCGGAACGTCAGCAGCGCCGCGCAGGCGGCCGCCGGCAGCAGCATGTTTCCCCTCACCAGCGAGCCGAGCCCCAGGGCCGCTCCGAAGGCGGCCCACTTCCAGCGCGGCTCCAGCGACCAGAAAAGGAGTGCCGCCTCGACCGTAAGGACGCCCAGAAAATCCTTAAGGAGCATGACGTCGAAGAAGATGAACGTCTTCGTGAACGCCCCGATCGCCAGCGCCGTCATCCCCGCCCGAAAGCCCAGGGAACGGCGAACCGCCTCGAAGAGCATCCATAGTCCGAACGTCCCGACCGCCGACTGAACTATCCTGATCCATAAGAAATCCCGCCCGAATATCTTGTAGAGAATCCCCAGGAAGTACGCGTAGAGCGGATCCTGGAAGAAAACCCGATCCCCCCAGAAGCTCTCCGTGGCGATCTTCCACGCCCATCTGTCGAACGAAAGGCTGTCCACGATGGGAGTGTCGAAGAACGGTTTGCCGCGGAGGGATAGGACCGCCAGCACGCGGACGGCCAAGGCCGCGGCCAGCAGCGATACGAGACAGATTTTCCAGCGGGGCGTCACCCCGGATAATGATATCAACCGCCGGGCTGGAAACCCCTTCTTTAAGAGGCGAGCCGGCCTAGAAGTAGAGGTTCCTGAACATGCACCAGATGAAGTGGGGCCACTCCCTCCATATGCGGATGTGGGATCTGCCGTGCCTGCGGGCGTATTCGTGGGTCGCGATGTTCTTCACCTTCCGCCCCTGGCGCAGCGCCTTTATCACCATCTCCTGTTCTATCGTGTGCTTGTTTTCCCTGAGCCGCAGCCCGGCGCCGGTCTCCCTGCGGATCGCGCGGAAGCCGTTCAAAGTGTCGGAGAGGTGCACCGAGAACCGCTTGTTGATGGCGATGTTCATCGATATGTTGCCTATCGAACGGATGAGCTGCCCGAAATTTATTGAAAGCTCCTCACTGCCGCCCAGGAATCGGCTGCCCACGCAAAGGTCGGATTCCCCCGATGCCACCGGAGCGACCAGACGGGGTATGTCGCGCGGGTCATGAGAGCCGTCGGCATCCATGAAGACCAAGATGTCTCCGGAAGCCTTTTCCAATGCCGCCCGTACGGCCGAGCCCTTGCCCTTGCCCGGATCGAGCTCCACCCTGGCCCCTTCGGCGGAGGCAATCTCACGCGTGCGGTCGGTGGAATGACCGTCCATGACGAGGATTTCGTCGGCATAGGGTTTTGCGCCGCGCACCACGTCGGCGATGTCGGCCTCCTCGTTTCTGGCGCAGATTACCACCGTGACGCGCGGGTGATTGGACATGGTCGTGGGTCGATCAGATCATAAGCGCGTCCCAGGCCTTGTCAAGGACCGCGCGGGCAGCCGCTACGGAGACGGGGGCAGATAGACCCAGGTGTGGCTTTGCTTCGGCCCGGTATCCGCCGGGAACCTGCCCAACAGGACATACTTCTCCTCCAGGCGTTTGACGGCCGCCTTTCCCGCGTGCTTGAGGTCGGATTCGTGGAGGGCGACCGCGTCTATCCTCTCGCGGCGGACGACGTCGTCGAGCTCATCGGGCGATAAGGCCGGCGGCAGGTCCACCTGTTCGCCGCGCGAATAATACTCGACCTGGCGCGCGACCGTGAGGATCCTCTTGGCCGGACCGAGCCTTTCCAGGATCGCCAGCCCCGCCTCCTTCATGCCGATCTTGTCGGTCCGCTTGGGGCGGATGTCGCGTACCGCCATCGCGATCAGGACGATCGCCATGAAGACCGGCAGCGCCTTGGGATGCCTTGCCCAGCGGCCGGCCTGCAGCAGGCCCAGGGCGACCACCGGCAGGAGCAGCACGTGGGTGACCAGTACGTAACGATATGAGAAAGGGGTTGCGGCGACGAACGCCAGGACGGGCGGGATGAAGTAGCCCGCAGCCGCCGCCAGGAGGTATAGCCGCGGTCCCCAACCACCCTCTGGTTTCCGCAAGTACGCGAAGCCGAGGAAAAGGAAAGGCGCCAGGATGTAGAAATAATTCTTGAATGTTATCTGCAGGACGTAAATTATCGGGCCGCCAACACGCCCGAATCTGGCAATGGCTCGAACCTCGGAGAACTCCCTTGCGCTCTCTTCGGTTACGGCGTAGCCGGTGGCTGGAGTCTCCCCCGTCAAAAGACCGATCACGCCCCTGGCGAACGGGCTTGCACTTATCCCCCATCCGCCCGTATGCGACTTTATGAAGGTCAAATATGGATAGGCCACCACGAATGTCGCCGCCAAGCACATCCCGACCGCGCCGATCGCGAACCGGCTTCTTTTGATCGCGGCGGCGAACAGGAAAAGCGGGATGAGGTAAAAGCCCTCGGGGCGCGTCAACCACGCGGCGGCGGCGCCCACGCCGGCAAGGACCGAGCGCTCCCACGACTTGTTCTCCAGAGCGGACCACCATATGGCCATGGCCCCGAAGAAAAAAAACATGAAGGTCCCTTCTAGCATCACCTCCCCGTGCAGGACGGCCACTGATGGCAGGAAGGCGTATACGAGGACTCCAAGGTCGGCCACCTTCTCGCCCCATGCGGTTCGCATGAGGTAATGGAGCGGGATCGCGGCCAGGCCTCCAAGCAGGACCGAGATCGCCGCCGCAACGAAGAGATCGTTGGGAACGAATACGTTCAGGAAGGAGATCAGAAAGGGATAAAGCGGGGGGTTGTACGGCCATACGCAGAGGCCTTCGCCGATCCTCCCTTCGCTAATCAGCCGCGCCATGCGGAGGTAGCGGGCCCCGTCAGGGGCCACGACCGCCACCGTCAGCGCGCCGGCCGCGCGCACGGCCGCCGCCGCCAGCGCCAGGTACCAGATCCGCCGCGTCATGGTGCGCAAGCCTATCATGCGTGGTTCGACTCTACAAGGTCCTCCGCGACGCGGTTGAGATTGCCTTTGCGCGCCGGCCTCCCTAAGATATGCGGGTACCAGACCATGCGGCCCGCGCTCGGCCCCTGTTCCATTTGCGGTTCCGTCCGATGGGCCTTCGCCCTCAGGGCCGCCGATACGAATCTCCGCTCCGCCCCGGGCGTATTCCACCTCCGCCGCTGCCTCGGGTGCGGACTCCTCAGCCTCAATCCGCCGCCCTCTGCCGACGTCCTCCGCGAGGCCTACCCGCCCGGCTATTCCCCACACGAGACGGGGGGTGAAAGCCCCGGCTCAAGGAGCGGCAGGCCATTCAGGCGGTATTGGAATATGGTCGGCCTCCGCCCCGGTCTCAGGATCCTCGACGTGGGGTGCGGCGGCGGACGTCATATGGTCCGCCTCCGCCGGCACGGCTGCGAGGTGTGGGGAATCGAGCCTGATCGCGAGGCGGCGCGACGGGCCGGACTGCTGGGGTTCCGCGTCCACGCCGGCACGATCGAAGACGCCCCGTTTCCGCTCTCGTGGTTCGACGTGGTGAGCTTCATACACGTGGTGGAGCATCTCGCCGACCCCGTGCGCGCGCTCAGCCGGGCCGCGGAATTCCTCAAAGAAGGAGGGCGAATGCTGATACTGACGCCCAACGGGGGGTCGCTGACCTTCCGTTGGCTGCGCGGGGCCTGGTATCCGCTGGACCTGCCGCGACACCTGCACGTCTTCGACGCCGGGGCGCTCTCCGAGGCGTGCAGGCGGGCCGGCTTGTCCGTCCGGCGGTGGTCCGTAAGGCCTCACGCCGGGAAGGTGCGCAGGAGCCTCGCCAACGGAGGAGGACCCGTACTGGCGGCGCTCGCCAGGTCGGCCCCCGGTTGGCTGGCGACCAGGATCGCCGCCCGGGTCTTGAACATGATCTTCCGGGACGGCGAGGTCCTCAGCATGGTGGCGGTCAAGACGCCCGGCCGCGCGGCGTCGTTGCCACGCTCCCCTGCGCCCGGTACAATCCAGGTCCCGTGACGGAACGTCTATATTACGGCGACTCGTACCTGCGGGAGTTTGACGCCCGGGTGGTGCGTAGGACGGACCGGGGCGTCGTCCTCGACCGCACCGCCTTCTACCCCTCCGGAGGCGGCCAGCCGTGCGACCTCGGCAACATCAACGGCGTCCCGGTGACCGACGTCGTGGAGGAGGGCGGGGAGGTCGTCCACGCCGTCGCCGCGCCGGTCGGCGGCGTGGTGCACGGCGTGGTGGACTGGTATCGCCGGCGCGATCACATGGAGCAGCACCACGGCCAGCATCTCCTCTCGGAGGCGTTCCTACGCGCCGCCGGCGCGCAGACCGCGAGTTTTCACCTGGGCCGCGAAGAGTGCTCCATCGACCTCGATCGCCTCGTCTCGCCGGAGAAGGCCGCCGAGGCCGAGGACATCGCCAACGCCGCGGTCCGGGACAATCTTCCTGTGGAAACGGCGTGGTACCCTCTGGAGGAGGCGCGTAAGCTTCCCATGCGCAAGCCTCCTCCGCCCGAGCCGCGCATCCGCGTCGTCACGGTCAGGGATTTCGACTGCCAGGCCTGCTGCGGGACCCATCCCCGCGCGACGGGCGAGGTGGGCGCGATCCTCGTGACCGGCCTGGAACGTCTGAAGGAGGGCGTTCGGGTGTATTTCGCCTGCGGGGCCAGGGCGGTTCGGGAATCGCGGGAGAACGTGCGCGCGCTGCGGGCGGCCTGCGCGAAGCTCTCCGCGGGCCGCGGCGATCTGGAAAGGGCCGTGGACCGCCTGCAGGAGGAGTTCGCCGCCGCGCGGCGCCGGCTCAACCAGGCGGAAAAGAAGCTGGCGGAGCACCTGGGGCGCGAGCTGGCCGCCCGCGGCAGGGTGATCGTGGAGGCGTTCGAAGAGAAGGGCATCGAGTACCTCAGGATGCTTGCCTCGGCGATCGTGGCGAAGCCGGGAAGGGTGGCCATATTGGGCGGCACGGGAGAAACCTCCAGCATCGTGATCGCCCGCAGCGCCGACGTGACCATCGACCTGCGCTTCGCGCTGCGGGAGGCCCTGGCGGAGGTCGGCGGCAAGGGGGGAGGACCTCCGCACTTCGTGCAGGGAGGGGGACCCGGCGGGGATCTGCGGGCCGCGCTCAAGCGGGCCGAGGAGAAGGTCCTTGCGGACCTCGGCTCTTAGCGTCTGCCTGGTCTTGGCCGCCGCGTGCTCCTGGGCCCCGACCGACCCGTTTTCCGTGCCCCTGGATGAAATCCCGGTCGCGCAGCGCGAGAAGGCCGAGCGTGTCTTGGCGGGGATCTCGGCGGTGGTGCCCCTGGAGGCGCAGGACGTCCGCAGCCGCCCTGAGATATACGATTTCCTCCTGGAGGAGATGCCTTTCACCGCCGGCGTCGTCAGGGAGCTCGGCAGGGGTGACTGGGACGTCTTCAGGGATCCGGAGCGGCCCGAAAAGAACGTCTTTTACGTGGTCGATCCTGACGGATATCGGATTCGTTTCGAGCTCGTGCATCGGGACGCCCGGCGGCGGTTCTACGTCTCGCGCGGCGTCTTCTACATGGGGCCGCTGCCGGCGCTGGAGGGCCGTACCCTGGTCGTGATGCGCGCCGTCCCGCGGGGCGGGGTGATCCGCACGGATGCGGTGGTGTACGTCAGGGTCGAGTCGGGGATCTACGCCGAGATCGCGAAGGTCGCGCGTGAGGCGCTGGAGCGCCGGGTGCGCGAGAAGTCGGCGTACTTCATGAGGGCGGCCCGATGGGTGGCCGAGGAGGCCGCCGTGCGCCCCGATTGGCTCTACGAGCAGGTGAAGGGATCGAGGCACGTGGACGCGGCGGTGCTCGAGGAATTCCGCAGGAGGTTCCTGGCGGGTTCGGAGTAGGCGGGGCGCCGTTCCTTTCATTCGCGCCGCCTGCGGCGTATAATCGGTATGGATTGAGCGGCCCGGCTGGCCGTTTGAAAATCGGGCGGCGAGGGGCGGGGCGCGGGCGGTCGCGGTCCGGCTCCGTCCGGATCGAGGCAAAGTCCGGGCTCCGCAGGGCAGGGTGGTTGCTAACGGCAACCCGGTCCGGAAGGGCCGAGGGAAAGTGCCACAGAGAACATACCGCCGATGGCCCGCCAAATGGCGGGATCAGGCAAGGGTGAAAAGGCGGGGCAAGAGCCCACCGCCCCGGCGGTGACGTCGGGGGCAGGGAAAACCCCACCCGGAGAAAGGCCGAATAGACGCGCGCTGCCGAAAGGCCGAGGGCGGCCCGTCCGAAGCCCTCAGCAAGGGGGGGGCGCGCCATGGGTAGGCCGTTAGAGCGTCGGCGCGAGCCGCCGCCCAGATTGATGACCGCCGCCCTCCGAAGAGGGGGGACCAGGACCCGGCTTACAGCGCCCCGCCCCTTGCCGCCCGCGGTACGGTCCCCGGTCGCGCAATAGGGAGGAAAGCGTCGATGAAGATCGCGGTGTTCGCGCTGCTGGGCATGTTCGTGCAGGTCCAGGCCGCCGCGGGACAGGAGGACGAGCGTTCGCGGCGCATACTGGAGCGCATCGAGAGGGAGCTGGAGCGGGCGCATGCCGGGCTCGTCGAGGACGTCGAGCGCATCGTCCGCGAGGAGATCCGCAAGGCCAAATCCGCCGGGATTCCCCCTGATCCCTCGGCTGAGCTGGAGGCCTTCGCCGGCAAGCTCAAGGACGACGGCGGGCTCAACTCCCGGCTCGGGAACCTGCTGCGGACCAGGGAAGGCCGGCAGGCCGTGCTCCGCGAGCTGAACCAGCAGGGTTTCAAGAGCGTGTCTGAGGCTGTGGAGCATTACTGCGTCCGCGGGGGAGACGGACGCCTGTCGATACGCCCGGAGCACGCCGATGACGTGCGCAGATGGCTGGACGAGGCGGCCCCGCCCCCGGCCGCGAAGCGCGCGTATCTGGGAATCTCCGCGGGCGATCTTTCCGACGATGAGCGCAGGGCGCTCGGGATCGGCGGCGGCATCAGGATCGCCGAGGTCCGCGGCCCGGCCGAGAAGGCCGGCCTCAAGGCGGGGGACATCCTGCTGTCCATTGGCGGCGTGCCCGTGACCGAGGAGACGATCGCCCGCACTCTGGAGCGACGCCGTCCGGGCGAGACTGTCGAGGTCGCCGTCCTTCGTGGCCGCCGCAGGGAGGTATTCAAGCTCACGCTCGGGGAGAGGAGCGACTGAGGTCGCGTTCCGCCGCGGCGGCACGCGCGGTTCAATCAGAAATGGCGCGGGCGGCCGCGCTTTTATATAATGCCGTAACTATGCCGGGACTGGGTTTCTATACACCGAAGAGCGCGGCGGAAATCCTCGAGTGCACGGAGGAGGAGGTCGTCGACCATATCAAGGCCGGCCGCCTCAAGGCCTCGTTCATGAACAACGTGGCCGACTACGTGATAGAGCCGAAGGACCTCATGGCGTTCCTCAAGGCCACACGGGATTTCAAGACGGCCCACAAGATGCTGTTGCGTCGCGTGCTGCTGGTGGACCGCGATCCCCGCGTCGTGGATATCATGAGGATGGAGCTGGGACGGCAGGGCTGCGAGGTCAGGGTGGCCACGGCGAACCGCGAGATATCGTACATCGCCAACGAGTTTCCTCCGGATGTCATATGTGTCCACCTGGGGGCGGTCACCCGTCCCAAGGACCCGATCAAGGAGGGCCTTGAACGGGCCCGCCGCCTCTCCAAGAGCTACGTCATCCTGTATCACAACTGGGCGCCGAACGTCACGATGACCCCCGCGGTGGCCTCGCAGATTGAGAGCGTCAGGGCCGACCGGGTGGTGGCGCTCGACCGGTCAATCATGCCGCTGGTGGACGCGGTCAGGGAACGTCTGGGCCTCAAGGCCGCTCCGCCCCGTCCGACGGCGGGCCGTTAGGCTGTGCCAACGGGCCCACGACGGTTTCCGTATAACGGTATCGGGAAGGCGTTTTTCTCGGAGGCGTGTCATGAAAATCGTAAAGGCCCTCCTCGGGTTCGCGGCCCTCTCCCTGTGGACGGCCGCGGCGGCGGCGCAGGATCAGGACAAGGAGGCGCTCAAGAAGAAGATACTCCAGGAGGTTGAGAGGCGCATAAGGCAGGAGGAGGACCGGCTCCTCAGGGAGATCGAGAGGATCATCGACGAGGAGCTGGCGCGGCCGAAGAAAGAGGCGCCCGGGGTTGTGCCGGCCCCGCCGCAACCGCCCGCCCAGCCGAAGCCCCAGCCCGCCCCGAAGATGGCGCGAGGGTACCTGGGGGTGCGAGCCGTGGATCTCTCGGCGGATGAGAAGAAGGAACTCGGCGTCAAGGGCGGTCTCAAGCTCGAGGAGGTGGTGCCGGGCTCCCCCGCGGACAAGGCCGGCTTCAAGGCCGGCGACGTGGTTGTGGCCATCGACGGCCGCGGCGTAGACGCGGCCCAGGACGTGAGGATCATCGTGGCCGCCGCGGGCCCCGGGGCGTCGCTGGAATTCGACGTCCTGCGCGACGGGAAGAAGCGGACGATCAAGGTAACCTTGGCGCGCCATCCCGAGGACTCCGGTGAGTCGGAGCCGCCGGGCAAGGAAGGATCGCAGGCGAGGAAGATGCCCCTGTTGGACAAGCTGTTCGCGCTCGACGAGGATACCTTCGAGCAGCTCCGGGAGGCTTTCGCCCCCTTGGGACTGGATTTGGAGGAATATTTCGAGAAGGGGGCCGACGGGAAGTACCGGATGAAAGGCGACTTCGCGGAGATGTTCAAGGACTTCCAGAAGTTCTTCAAGTCGGAGCCCGGCGCGGGGCCGCCCGAAGGCCCCGGCGGGGAGCCCCCGAAACCGGCGGCCCGGCCGTGGATGGGCATACAGGTGGACGAGCTGTCGGAGGAGCTCAGGTCCCAGCTGGACGTGGAGAAGGACGTGGGGTTGCTGGTGGCCGAGGTGATGCCCGGCGGTCCGGCAGAGAAGGCGGGCGTCCTCAGGCACGACGTACTGCTCAGGATCGACGGCAACCCCGTGAAGGGCGAGGCTACGCTCGCCGGGTTCATGGAAACCGCCAGGGTGGGGCAGGAAGTGACGCTGGCCGTCCTCCGCAAGTCCAAGGAGATGTCGATAAAGGTCGTCTTGTCCGAACGTAAAGAAGGCAAATAGGGTGCGGGGGATTCCGGCCGGCCTCCTTTCTCCGAACCTTCCCCGCCCCCGGCGCTACTAATTTTCCGGATTCGACGATCCTTTCCGCCGGGAGGGCGTCTATAATGATGTCGACAGCAGCCTTGGGGAGGCCCGCGCGCATGCCCGATGAGGCCGAGATGGCGCTTCTGCGCCGCTGCCAGCGAGGGGACGGGGAGGCGTTCCGCGAGCTGGTGGAACGTTACCAGCGCCGCACCTACTGGATCGCCTACCACATGCTCGGGAACTACGAAACCGCCCGTGAGATCTCCCAGGAGGCCTTCGTCCGCGTCTTCCGCAACGTGGCCCGCTTCGACGTCAGGAAGAATTTCTACACCTGGCTCTACCAGATAGTCGTCAACCTCTCGATCGACCGGATGCGTAAGATGTCCCACGCCAGGGCCGTGGGGCTGGACGGGATCGGAGGCTTGGCGGATCCCCGGCCGGCCCCCGAGGAATCCAGCGAGAGGGGCGAGCTACGCGTGAGGGTCCGGGCGGCTCTGGACCGCCTGCCGCCGAAGTACAAGGCGGTCCTGACGCTCCGCGACATCCAGGGCTTCTCCTGCCAGGAGATAGCCGAGATCGTGGGCTGCACGAACGCCACGGTCCGCTGGCGCCTCCACCGCGCCAGGCGCCTCTTCCGAGCCCTCTGGGAGGGCCGTCGCGCGGGGTCGTTCGACGACGAGGGGTGGGCGTCGGCCTTCTAACGCCGCGGCCGCGCCGGCGTATCATCCCATGGAACCATGAATTGCGAGGGAATCCGCCGGATGCTTCCCCTGCTGGCGGGAGGGGAGCTCGATCGAGGCGAGCGGCTGGCGGCCGAGGCGCACGTCTCGTTCTGCGCCGATTGCGCCCGTGAGCTGGAACTCTATCGCGAGGCCCGCGCCCAGCTGGCCGAGATGCGCATGGACGAGCCTCCCGCCGGCACGTGGCGGGAGCTCAGCCGCGGGATAGAGGCCGAGATCCGTTCGATGGGGATCCGGCCGGCCCGCGCGGCGGCCCGTTTCGCCGCGGCGCTGGCGGCGGGGTTGGTGATCGGGTTGGCGATCCACGCGGCCTTGGGCGCGATCCGGCGCCCCTCCCCCTCGCCGGCCGCCGTCGCCGTCGGACTCGGGGCGCCCGGCGAGTTCGTGGCCGCCGGTGCGGCGGCCAAGCCGCGTCCCGACGCGTGGTCGATGCGCGTGCGCGTTGAACCCGGTTCGAAATCGCCCGCCGCGGGGGCGGCCCCCGACGGCCGCTACTACCTGCCGCGGGTGGAGTACTTCCCGCCGCCGGTCGAGAGGGATTTTTGACGGCGGTGGTCGCGCCATGAAGTTCATCCTGACGTGCCTGGCCTCGTTCGCGGCCCAGCAGGCGGGGGAGGAGTCCACCCTCCGCAAGATGGAGCGCGAGGTCGCCTCGATCGTCGAATGCGTGCGCCCCTGGCTGGCGCAGGTGTCGGTGACGTCCGATGCGCCCGGCAGGCCCGAGCCGCTCAACTTCTCGGGGATCGTTTATTCCAGGGACGGATACGTGGTGACGGACGCCGGCGGCGTCGAGGGCGCCTCGGAGATAAAAGTGGGGGCGGACGGGCGTTTTTACGCGGCCCGGCACGTGGCTTCCGACCGGCGCACGGGCGTGGCCGTCCTCAAGGTCCAGGCGCAGGGTCTCAAGCCCGCCGTCTTCGCCGAGGAGCCGTGCCGGCGGGGCGCATGGGTCGTCGCCGTGGGGAACGCCTACGGGATGAAGGCGAGCGTCTCAGTCGGGATGGTCGGCGGCACGGGCCGCGTGATCGCCGTGGCCGGCCGGAGGTACGAGGACATGATACAGATGTCCGCCCAGGTCCATCCCGGCGATTGCGGGGGGATCGTGGCGGATACCTCCGGCCGCATGGTCGGGATGATCCACTCTCTGTACGTCCCCGACGCTGTCGGGAAGGATGGGGCGCTGGGGTTGCTCCAGCTCTTCGGCAGGGGTGCGCCGGCGCTACAGCCCCCTGGGGCCTCGCCGATCAGCTTCGCGACGCCCGCCGAGTGGGTGAAGTTCGCCGCCGAACGCATAGTCCGCTACCGGAAGATGGTCAGGGGGTGGCTGGGGATAACCGTGCGCCCCCCAGACGATGCGACCCGCTCGCAGCTGGGGTTGGAGGGAGGCTGCGGGGCGGAGATAGTGCGGGTGGAGCCGGACAGCCCCGCCAGGCGGGCCAGGCTCATGTCCAGGGACATTCTCGTCGAGTTCGACGGCCAGCCGGTTCGCGACCTCGACGCGTTGAAGCGGAGGATAGCTGATTACGAGGAGCCCGCGAAGGTTCGCGCGGTGTTTATCCGCCACGGGGAGCGGCGGGAGGTCGAACTCGGGATAGAAATCGATCCGCAGAAATAGCGAGGAGGTACCCATGGGGGCGCTTGTCATGATGGTCCCGATCTTGGCCTGCCAGGAGGACGGGAAGAAGGTCGACCTCGAGAAGGCGAAACTGTTCGTCTATGACGCCGTCAGGGGGATCACCCTCAGGGTAGACACGGACGGCAGGGTCGAGCTGTCGGTCGAGGGGGAGGGGCGGGATAAAAAGAAATACTCGGCGGACAGCGTGGACGATTTCCGGAAGAAGCACCCGGAATTGCTCAGGAGGCACGGCCTTGAGAGGTACCTCGGCGGCCCACGCGTCGTGGCCCCTGAGGAGTTCGAGAGGTGGTGGGAGGATTTCAAGAAGAACCGGCGCTTCATCCCGGATTTCCCGGATCCGTTCGACGACGACTGGCAGAAGAAATGGATGGAGGAGCAGCGCAAGGCCTTCGACGAGCTGCGCAGGCTGTTCCGAAGGCCTGGCCCTGAACCGGATCCTGGGCCGGCGCCCGCCCCAGGGGGCCGCGAATTCGGCATAAAGGTGGGCGCGGTCCCGGAGACCCTGCGGGATCAGCTCTCGCTCAAGGAGGACGAGGGGGTCATTGTGGAAGAGGTGAAACCCGGTTCCGTCGCGGAGAAGGCGGGACTGCGGAGGCATGATATCATACTCAAGGTGGACGGAAAGGGCGTCACGGATCGGTGGCAATTCCGGAGGGATGTGCTGGATGCCCTCGAAAAGAAGGAATTTTCTCTGGAGGTGCTCCGGTCCGGCAAGCGGGAGGAACTGAAGGCGAAGACCGAGTGAGAGGGAGAGTGAATCGATGAACCGAGCGACACATACGATTCTCATGGGGTTGTGCTTGGCCGCGGGGGTCGCCGGCGGGATGGTGTTGGGACGGTTACTGGAAGACCGTCCAGGGGCGTCGGTGTCGGCAGCCCCCGCGCTGCCGGAGGCGTCTCCGGCGCTGGTTTCTCTGCAGGAGTCGTTCCGGGCCGCCGCGCGTTTCGCCATGCCGTCCGTGGTCCACATCACAACGAAGACGGCCGAAGCGGTGGATTTCTGGATTCCCCAGGAGAATGTTGGCTCCGGCGTGATCGTCAGCGACAGGGGCCACGTCCTGACGAACAACCACGTGGTGGAAGGCGCGCGCACCCTGAAGGTAAGGTTCGTCGACGGCAGGGAGTTCGCCGCCGCGCCGGTTGGAAGCGACGTCGAGACGGATATCGCGCTGCTGAAGATAGAGGTGCCCAGGGATGTCAAGCTCGTCCCGGCGGTCTTCGGCAACTCCGATGACGTGCAGGTGGGCGACTGGTGCCTGGCGATCGGCAGCCCATTCGGCTACAACCACACCGTCACTGCCGGGATCGTCAGCGCCAAGCACCGCCGCGCGGTCTTTGATCTCCCCTACCAGGATTTCATCCAGACCGACGCCGCGATCAACCCGGGCAACTCGGGAGGTGCGTTGGTCAATATCCGCGGGGAACTCCTGGGCATAAACACCGCCATCGTGTCGGGATCGCGGACGAACGAGGGGGTGGGGATGGCCATCGGCGCCAACCTCGTCCGGTGGGTCACAGACCGGCTGCTGAAGGAAGGCCGCGTGAGGCGGGGATACCTCGGGGTCATGTCCAGCGACATAAACGAACTGCTGGTGAACGAGCTGCGGAACGACGGTATCCGGACCGTGAAGGATCTCCTCGACGATCTGGGGCTGAAGGAGCCTCACGGCGCGTTCGTGCTGAAGGTCCCCAAGGATGGACCGGCTGAGAAGGCCGGGATCCGCGCGGGGGACGTGATCGTGGAATTCGACGGCAAGCCCGTCCGCAGCCAGAGCGACCTGTTGTTCCGCGTGGCGGAGGCGCCGCCCGGCGCGCAGGTCCAGGTGAAGGTGCTTCGGGACCGCAAGGCAAGAATCTTTAAGGTGGAGCTGGCGGAGCGGCCTCCCCAGGATCTCCGGCGCAGGCGCGGCCGCTGATCCCCCCAACTGTTACCGTTTTCGCGTCGCGTAAACGTTAACAGTTGGCCGAAGTGTTAACGAAATCGCGACGCGAAAACGTTAACACTTCGGAGCGGTAGGCGGCGGCGAGGCCGCGCGTGATCGGTCCAGGACGGCCGATGGGCAGGATCTCGATGAGGGCGTTCGTGATGAATACCTCGTCGGCCTTCCGCATCTCCCGGCGCCGGACGACGCGCTCGCTCACGTGGGCTAGCTCCATCACCACCTTGCGGGTGACCCCGGGGAGGATATTCTGCCCGAGCGGGGGCGTGACGATTTTCCGGCCGAACACGAGGAATATGTTGCTGACGCACCCCTCCAATATCTCCTCGCGCGGGCCCAGGTAGAGCATATCGGCGTATCCGCGGCGGAGGGCCTCCTCGTGCGACAGGACGTTTTCGAGGTAGTTGAGCGTCTTGTGGCCCACCAGGGGGGCCCGCGGATCCCGCCGCCACGGGGCCAGCAGGAGTCTGGCGCCGCGCTCGTACCACGAGGCCGGAAGCGGCCTGCGGGGGCGGACCATGACGAGCAGGTGTCCCATGGCCGATAGCGTGACACGGACGTATGCGTCTGTGGCCCGGTTACGACGGGAAAGCTCCGTCACCACGGGTCCGAGATCGGGGGGGTGGAAGGGGATGCGGAAGCGGCGCGCGCTCTGGCGCATCCTTTCCATGTGGTCCCTAAGGCGGAATGGGACGCCATCGTAGCCGCGGACCACCTCGAAGACGCCGTGCCCGTAGAGGAAGGCGGGGTCGACGGCCGGCAGGAGGGCCTTCTCCTGGGGCAGGATCTTCCCGTCCAGCCAGACCCAGCTCATGACAGGGGTACGCCGAGGGCGCGCGCAAGGGCATCCGCCTTCACCAGCGTCTCCTCGTACTCGGCGGCCGGATCGGAATCCGCCACGATGCCGCCGCCGGCCTGAAAGAAGCAGTCTTCTCCGTCGACGAGGATGATCCTGATCGCGACGGAAAGATCCATCGATCCGTCGAGGCCGATGTAGCCTATCGCGCCCGTGTAGAAGGCGCGCCGAGTGGGTTCCAGCTCGTCGATGATCTCCATGGCCCGTATCTTGGGGGCGCCGGTGACGGAGCCGCCCGGGAACGTAGCCCGCAGGACGTCCACGGGACCCAGGCCGCGCCGCAGCCTTCCCTCCACCGTGGCGACCAGGTGGTGGACGGTGGGGTGGCTCTCGAGGATCTTGGGCTCTGTGACCCGCACCGTGCCGTAGTCGCAGACGCGCCCGAGGTCGTTTCGTTCTAGGTCGACGATCATCGCCAGTTCGGCGTCGTCCTTGGGGCTGGCGTACAGCTCCTGGCGGAGCCGCTCGTCCTCGTCCGGATCGCCCCCGCGCCGGCGGGTGCCCTTGATGGGACGGGTCCTCAGATTGCGGCCCCGCAATTCCATGAAGTGTTCCGGGGAGGCCGATATGACCGCGCGGCCGCCGAACTGGAGGAAGGCGGCATAGGGGGCCGGCGTGGCGGCCCGCAGGCGGCGGTAGATCTCGAAAGGAGGGACGTCGAGCCGCGCGTGGAAGCGCTGCGAGAGGTTGACTTGGTAGATGTCGCCGGCGGAGATGTAACGCTTGGCCCGGGCGATCGCCGCGAGGTACCCGTCCCTAGTGAAGTTAGCGCCGCGGCGGGAGACCGGCCCGGACCCTCGGCCCAAGGCCTCCTCGCACGTGCCCCGATCCATGGCGCGCTTCGCCGGCCTGCGGGTCAGCTCTATTATCCGGGCCTTCCCTTCCGCGTGGTCCACGTTTATCACCCTATCGTAGAACCCCACGACTAGATCGGGGAAATCGAGGTCGTCTTCCGCGCGGCGGGGAAGCCTTTCCAGGTGCTGTCCCAGATCGTAACCGAAGGCGCCCACGGCGCCGCCGGGGAAGGGTAGTCCCCGGTCGTTCTCGACGCCGGCCTCGGCGAGGAGCTCCTCCAGCGCGTCGAAAGGATTGCCGCGGGACGACCTTTCGCGGCCCTCCCGCCAGATGGATATCCTGTCGCCGCGGGCCAGCAGCACCGCGTATGGATTCGATCCCATGAAGCTGTGGCGCCCGGACGCGGCGCTCTCGAGGAGAAACGGGAAGGGGTGGCGGTCGACGGAGGTGAAGTAGGATGCCAGATCACGAGGCAGCGCGATGTCTGTAACGGCGGCCTTTGGCCCCGCCCCCAGCTTCAGCATGGGGTGGAATTATACAATGATCTTCATGGCGCGTCCTGCAAACTGTCGCTGACCAAAGGAGCACGGAGCGAAAGAGTTTCTGGAGGGGATCCAGAGGGACCTGAAGGCTGGGGAGTATTGTCCGCCTCCTGATTGGAGGTTTCTTCAAGGAGGCTCCTGGGAAGCTGATTCGGTACGCGGACGACTGTGCGCCACGAGGATGCCGAAGGGAGACGGCGGTATGCCGACGATGCCATCATCCCCTGTCGGAGTGAAGCGCAGGCGAAGGAAATCCTGGAAGCGGTGCGGAAGCGCCTTCGGGAGTGCGGGCTAGAACTGCACCCGGAAAAGACGCGCATCGTCTATTGTAAGGACGATG
>FWPU01003239.1_pt1 | contig 41749 bp, 36 predicted proteins | sample 2228361 | NCBI WGS metagenome assembly FWPU01 (sample SAMEA103939777, study PRJEB20133) | metagenome | reverse complement strand
CTTCTCTTAAGTTTAAAGTTAAAATAAAATTTTCGTCTTTATGCTATAATATTTGCGATGTTTTTTGTTACCGTAACTTTTGGTATTTAATAAATCTTTTTCAGCCTAAACCACTATGTCATTAAATTTCACCACATTCCACGACAAACGAATGGAAAAGTTACAACCTGCTTTTTAATTATTGATTTTTAACGAAGGAATGATTTTTAAACACTATTTTTTTAAATATGATTTAGTTATTTATGATTACTACTGCAGATACTGTTGCAACACAAATTTCTTCACTTTGCCCAGAACAGTTTTAGGTAACGAATCAAGGAAGATAATTTGTTTAGGGATATACTTTTTAGGTAGTTTATCGTATAGATAATTTAAAATATCTTTTTCTTCTAACTCAACATTTTCTTTTTTTACAACAAAGGCAACAGCTACTTGCCCATGTCTTGTGTCATTTTTACCAATTACAGCTGATTCTGCAACACCTTCCATCTTGGAAATAACTTTTTCTATTTCATAAGGGAATATACTTTCCCCGTCATATTTTATAACATCTTTTATTCTACCTTTAATAAAATAAAATCCATCTTCATCTACTTCTGCAACATCACCGGTCTTTAAAAAGCCATCTAAAAATACATTTTCTGTTTCCTGAATATTATTAAAATACGCTTTCATAACCTGTGGGCCTTTAACTAATAATTGGTCGTTTAGAATTTTACAAGTAGTTTGAGGAAGTGGTTTGCCGATACTTTCAGGTTTTGGGCAATCCAAGGGGTTAAGGTGAGTTACAGGGGAAGTTTCTGTTAAGCCATATCCTTCAATTATATTTATATCTGTAATATCTTTAAAATTTTCGTATTCAGCTCTTTCTAATTTATCTGCGCCACTTACACATAATTTTAACGGCAATCTAATTTTTTCCTGCTCCAATATCTTGTTGAAAATCCTTATAATATGTGGAACCACAAAACATATTTCAATTTGATTTGAAATAATTGTGCTCAGAAAATCTTTTGCCAAAAATTCTTTTTTTATATATGCATTCATTCCAAAAAATATGGGGAAGTGGATACCAACTAACAACCCAAAAGCATGAAAAAAAGGCATAACAGTTATTAAACTTTCTCCAAGGGGGTTACTTTGAACTACTTCTTTAATCTGATATAAGTTTGATAACAGATTACTGTTTGTAAGCTCAACCAACTTTGGAATACCAGTTGTTCCACCTGTAATAAGAAGTAGTATTGTATCGTCCGCCACTTTCTTAAATGATTTAATATTTTTATTCCTATATAGATTGCTCTTAAACTCTACTGAATTAATATTTAGAACCCTACTCGTTAAACTAATTTCGCCTAACAAATTTATTTTTTCAATTTCATCTGTGATTACCAATGTTCTCTTAAAAGTTTTGAGATAATCAATATAAACACCGAGTAATTTTAAAGATGGAATTAAAAGAATTATTCGTTCACTTTTCAATGAAGAAAGATAAGAGATTACAAAATTTACACTATTATTTGCAGATATAATTATCAAATCATCTTCATCGATTACATTAGATATGTAAGCGGATAAAGAATCTGAGTATTTATTTAGTTCTTCAAATGTTATTTTTTGTTCTCCATCGGAGAATACATATTGTGGCATTTCTTCCAGATTAGTTGAAAGCACTACACCTAAGTTCATTATCTAAAAATTGCTAACTTATTTTAAATAAAAATAAATTTTTGTTAAATCCTTTAAACATTTTTAGTTGTGGAATAAATTCATCTCTTAAGACTCAAGAATTCATATTATTTTTTTCCATATGTGAACAATAAATAAAATAAACGATACTTTTTTCATACGAAGGTTTTATTCTTAGAAGATTATTTTTTAATTATCAAGTATATAAAAAATGGAAATGCAAGAAAATTTACCAAGACGAAAATAGGCATATTAAAATAAGGAGTTGTAACTACACTCATAGTATCAGCTACTAATAAACAAATAGCACCTACAACTAATACAGTGAAAAAATGAGTATAAATATTAGATTTTGTAATTAATCTTACAAAATGTGGAACGATAATACCCAAAAATGGAACAATTCCACATGTTATAGTAACAACAGTAGAAATTAAGGATACTAATACAAATACTTCTAATTTAAGTTTCTCTACATTTACACCTGTCGTTATCGCGAATTCTTCACGTCTAGATAATATATGGATCTTATCAAGTAAAATATAAAAGTATATAAAAGAAAATAACGAGCTAACAAGGATTACCAGAATTTCATTTATATAAATTCCTTCTAAAGTTCCTGTCAACAATTGATATATATTTATATTACTGAGTTTGGTTATGTTATAAATAACAAAATTTATAATCCCCCATATAAATATATTAATTGCAAAACTTAAAAGTAACAGTTTAATCAAATCAAAATAATCTCCATCGTGTGAAAATTTATATACAATAAACATCAAAGCAATAGTTAAACTAAAAGATAGTAGATAACTTGTGATGTAACTTATGGGATAACGAAATAACGAGACGGATATAATCTGGGTGAAGATACAAATTGACGCATTCCCCAAAATATATACATCTACTATAGGGTTTCTAAAAACATTTTGTAGCACAAATCCGGCAATGCATATACCTGCACCAGATAAAACTACTGCAATCATTCTAAACACTCTCAATTTTATAAATTCAAAACTATGCCAATCCAGGTTATAGAAAAATCTAAATATGAGGAGTGCAACAAATATGGCAAAAAAAACAATAATGTTATTACTCTTTAGTATCCTGTTAGCGACTATTTTTTCAATTCTTCCACAAGTTTTAGACGAATTTTGGGATCTATATTTGCTTTACCTAACACCTTGGGAACAAGTTCACGCAGTCTGGGTTGAGCTGTTTTCACAATATTAAAAAGTAGATTGATGTCAATCTCTGTTAAAGAATCAGGATATTTACTCAGGATATTTATTAAAGAAAGAAGAGACTGTTTTCTTTGTTCAAAGGAATATGACTTACTATTTGCAATTCTTATAAGTGGTGAAACAGCTCTATTATCCAGCAAATTACCCAATGCTCTTATTGCTTCAATGCTTATCTGCAATGGTCTATTTGGATATATATTTATAAGTTGGGGAATAATATGTCGCCAATTCAAAGATGTCTTACTTATATCAAGATTTTGTAATTCCTTTTCGAACTCTAATATAAATTCCGATGCCTTATTCTTACTTTCGGCAAATAATCCATACGAAGTAAAAATATCATAAAGTTTTAAAGCGAGTTCATTCGCATCAGTATTTTTTAAAATTATATCTTTTACATCACCATCTACACCGACTGAAAAAACAGTTTCATATATCTTCTTTTTCTCTTCTTCACTATTTACCGCTACTATAACAGGAGAATATCTTAACCTAATATCCTCTGAAAACGCTTTTAATAAATATATATCCACTTTTTTTCTTTCTCCTTTTTCATTTAAACCTGCAAGTTCAACGCTATATACGATTTCATCTATAAAATCAAATCCTACAATTATTAAATCAAAAGCAGGGAAACTTCTTGCAAGATATAATGCTTTTTTAGGGTCTATTACAGGAGTGATATTAAGTTTCAAATGTTTGGAAACATTTTTTAGTTTAGTATAAAACCTCTGGTCTTTATCAACTAACAAGATTCTCCATATACTTTCCTCTGCCAAAGCTTCTTCTGCAACTTTATGCCAATTTTCTTTGTTAGGAAAGTCATTATGAGGGTGCCATTTTAGGACAGTTAATGCTGATGCAAATCTTGTTGGTTTATCCACACTTGTAATAGATTTAAACAAAATATTTCCACGCATCGTCCCTTTTTCCATCTGCACAGCATCTTCATACGAACCCATAACAGCTAATAAATTTATAATTTCTACTGCAATATCATATTCATTCTTTTTTATTGCATGGGAAAGTGCCTCATATATAACGGGAAGGTTAAACCCTGAAACACTTTCAAATCTTTTCTTGACTTTCTCCAAAACAATCTTTAATTTCTCTCTTTTAGCAGGATCCTTCACAGTTCGTAAATATCCTAATACTTGTGAGTAATATTTTGTATATAAAAGCACAAGAATAACCTGGGCAGGAAAAAATGTCTTATCAATCTTTAATGCCCTAAGCAAATAATCCTCGGCAACTAAATACTTCGTTTCAAAAGAATAAACATTAATAAATTTTAACTGACCATTTTCAAACATCCAAAAACTTGACAAATCATCCATGTCCTTTGCTAATTTAGGCGGTGCTTTCAAAATGTGATGAGCATATTTTGAAAAAAGGGTTTTTGTAGGTATCCTCCTATCAGGAAACCATTTTTTTATTATATCCCTTGCAAATGATCTCACACCTTCATCTTCTTTTTTATCTCCTGCTATTGCTGAGATAAACGGAGCAGCAATTTTATTTTTTATGTTTGATAGCACAATTAGAATATTTCTTTTCTGCAGGATATTCTCTGTTTTAAGTGCTGTAATTAAAGGAATAACAGCTAAATCACCGAATTTCGTTAAGGTAATTACCGAATTGAGCCTAAATGTTTCATTCTTATCATCTCCAAGTCCTGCTACCAATGGCGGTATAGCATCTTTCCCTATCAGTATTAGTTTATTTATTGCTATATGTTTTCTATCAAAAGGAGATTTTTCATCTTTTAATATGAGTAGTAATTTATTAAGTTCTTCTTCTGATGCTTTATATCCTTCAAGAGCTGATTTTGATAATTCTAAAATCCTTTTAGCAGTTCTCGCTAATCTACCACCTTTTGCAATCATCTCTACCAAAAGATCTTTTTCGAGCTGAAAAACCAAAAACCTTATCAAGTCAGGATTTAGTTCTCTTGATTCTTTTAAAGCATTTTCTAAAACCTCGTATGCTCCTTGTAAATCACCCTTTTTATAGAGTTCAAAACCCTCTTTAAAATATTCTATTTGCCCAACCTGAGCATAAAGCAAAGATAATAACAAGAATGCGGTAATCGGAAAATTTAATCTTACAATAGTTATATATTTATAACCCCGCAACTGAATTTTACTCATCACATTGATTCTAAATTCTATATTTTTTTAAATTTTAATTCTTTTTTACAATATTGCAATTAAAAGGCGAGTAAAGATGAAAAAAACGCATTAACAGGAGGAAAAAGTATTTTTTAAGATGTATATACCACACTCTCAGGAAGATATAAAAATTATGCTCAAAGAATGTGGTCTTAAAGAGATAGAGGAGCTTTTTAAACACATACCGGATTATGAAAGATATAAAATTGACAACATTGATATTCCCAAATTAACGGAAGAGGAAATTTTAGAATATTTTAAAGAATGCGCCAAGGCAAACATAGACATTCAAAATAAAAAAGTATTCTTAGGTGGTGGAATATATTACCATTACATTCCAGCAGTTGTAGATTATCTTTCCTCAAGAGGAGAATTCGTTACCTGCTACACACCTTATCAACCAGAAGCATCACAAGGTTCATTACAGGCATTTTATGATTTTCAAACACTTGTTGGAAGGTTAACAGGTTATAAAGCACTTACTTTAGGTCATTATGATAGTGCAACAGCATTATCTGAAATAATTGCAATTTTTGCAAAATTGAAAGAAACGAAAAATATAGCGATAACTTCGTTTTTAAACCCTTATGTAAAAGAGGTGTTAAAAACATATACCACCATTTTGAACCTGAATATTGTTGATTTACCAAAATCAAAAATATACACTTCTGACACAGATAATTTGAAATCATTTTTGAAAGAAACTAATGTGAAAATTTTAGTTATTCAACAACCAAACTTTTATGGATTTTTAGAAGATACGCAAACAATTTCCGAAATAGCAAAAGATATGAGTGTGTTAACTATTTATTTTAGTTTAGAACCGACACATTTAGGACTTTTTCGTTCACCAGGTGAACTGGATTATGATATTGCAATTTTAGAAGGACAGTCATTAGGAAATTATCCGAATTTTGGCGGTCCTTTATTGGGTATTATTGCTTCAAAACAAGAGTATTTAAGATACTTACCAGGGAGAATTGTAGGTAAAACAATTGATGCAGATAACAACACAGCATATACATTAACACTTCAAGCAAGAGAACAGCATATAAGACGAGAAAAATCATTTTCAAATATCTGCACAAATCAAGGTATATTGGCAATTAGAGTTGCAATATATTTAGCTTCATTAGGATTTGAAGGATTAAAAAAAATTGCACAAATAAACTACGACTATGCACATTATGCTTATGAAAATATATTGAAAAATAATAAAGTCCAAAAAATATCAGATGCAGATTTCTATAATGAATTTACAGTTAAAACACTGTTCTCTGCTGAAGAGTTAAATAATAAACTGATTACCATGAACATAATAGGAGGACTAACAACCAAAAATGGCACAGATAATTTTTATACACTCGCCTATACAGAACTTTTAGACAAAGATAGTATAGACAAATTTTTAAGCGCTTTAATTTCTTAATCTAATATTTTTCTCTTTAGTGTTTTATAATAAATAGAAGGTGTTCGTAAATAATAAAAGAATAAATTTTTTAGTAACCCTAACTATAATAATAATTGCTTCATATCTAATATTTTTCGGTGCTTATCATATTCAAAAGAAAAAGAATGTAGAAAAGCTTTTCAATAAAGCTATTGATTTTGAAAAGCAGGGCAACTTTGATAAAGCAATTGAGTTCTATGATGAAGTTATAAAACGACATCCCAAACATATTCAGGCATTAACCAATAAAGCTTTAATATTAGCAGGGAAGGAAAAATATAAAGAGGCACTTTCTATACTTGAGAAAGTTATAGCAATAAAACCGGATAATTTTGAAGCATTGAGCTATAAAGGATTAGTTCTCTACAATTTAGAAGAATATGAAGAAGCGATTCTCAGTCTAATTAAAGCGTTAGAAATAAAAGAGGATTGGATAGTTGGCTGGACTTATTTAGGTTACTCTTTGCATGAGTTAAATATGTATAATGATGCATTAACCGCATTTGAACAAGCCATTGATAGAGATAACAATTTTATAGGAGGATGGTATGCCAAAGCGAATATTCTCTTTGAGATAAAAAAGTATGATGAAGCACTGGAAGCATACGAAAGAGTTTCCAAGTTGAAACCTGATTTTGGGCAGGCATATGTTGGTATAGGTAATTGCTTATTAGAATTAGGACAATATGAAGAAGCATTAGCAAATTTTAAAAAAGCATTGAAAATATCCCCAGATTCAGTCTCTGCATTAAATGGGAAGGCGAATGCACTTATTAAATTAGGTCGCATTACCGCCGCTAAATATACAATTGAAAAAGCATTGGAAATAGATGAAAATGATAGTGCAGTATGGATGACCAAAGCAAAACTCCTTGAAAAAGTTGGAAGACATAAGGAAGCAGAAGAAGCGCAAAATATAGCAAAAGAATTAGAAGGTAACTAAGAAAAAAGTAATAACACAGAAATATAATCACTTCTTCTTTTTACCTTATCATTACTTATTACAAAAAGATTTTATATTTGTAAAAAACTACCTAATTCCCCACACCATTTCATAAAGCCCTAATGAACCTAATACACACTTGATATATCAAAAACAGATTTTTTTATTTGATTTTACAACGCTCTTTACTATCTTATTTATCGGTCCATCTTATAAAGTATCTTCTATTTTAATAACATAGGATATTAACAGAGCAGCATCTTTTGGTTTTATAGGCACTGCTGTACTAGCATATACATATAATGTTATGCAGGTTTCTATCAAGAATTTTGATTTTTATAATAAATACGAAACATTAAAAGTGATTGTTGGTATCTGTGGAGATATTTGTAGTGGAAAAACTGTTGTATCGAAGCAACTTGAAAGATATGGTGCAAAAGTTTTTTACGCTGATGATGTAGTAAAAGAACTTTATAAAAAAATATATATAAAAAAGAAACTGTTAAATTTATTTGGAAGAGGTGTCTTTCAAAACTCCAATATAAAAAATATAAAACTATGGAAGGTAGATAGAAAAAGGCTAGCAAAGCTTATATTTTCCGATCAACATTTGAAGAAAAAATTAGAAAGTATTATCCATCCTATTGTAAGAAGAAGAATGAATAGTTTTATAAAAAGGTATAGCAAAAAAATAATAGTATTAGATGTGCCTCTACTTATTGAAAACCACATTCATTCACTATGTAATAAAATAATATTTGTCAAAAGTTTACATAGGCAAATTTTGAATAGACTAAAAAACAAAAAAATTAGCATAAGTGATTACAAGAAGAGAAAAAAAGCCCAAATAAACTTGAAAACAAAATTAAAATTATCTAATTATATAATAAATAACACTGGAAGTTTAAAAAACTTAAAAGCAGAATGTAGAAAACTATTTAAAAAAATAGAGGAGGAAAAATATGGGGAAGAAAGCAGAAAGTAGTAATATTATAGAAATCAATAGTAAGAAAATTGAGGTTAACGATTTTCATGGCAAGAGTTTAATAGAATTACAAGCAATTGCAAGTGAATTAGGTATTGAGGAAAACATATATAGGAAAAATGAACTAATAATAAAAATTCTTAAAGCTGTATCTGAAAAAAATGATGGCAACAGTATTTTTTATGGTAAAGGTGTATTGGAAATTCTTCCTGACGGTTATGGATTTTTACGTTCTCAAGTTTACAACTATACACCTACTCAGGAAGATATATATGTTGCCCCATTTTTAATCAGGAAAATGGGATTAAGAAAGGGACACGAAATATATGGAACTTTAAGATTACCCAAGAATGGGGAAAAATATTTAGCATTAGATAAGATAGAGTTAGTAAATAATTTCCCACCTGAAAAAATAAGAAGCACAAAGTATTTTGAAGAATTAACACCCTTACATCCTTTTGAACGGTTTATATTAGAAACAGAAAGAGATGAACTTTCAGGTAGAATACTGGACATTTTAGTACCTGTTGGGAAGGGGCAAAGAGGACTGATCATTTCCCCTGCCAGAGCTGGTAAAACTATTTTGCTACAAAAGATAGCAAATAGTATTACAAAGAATAATCCTGAAGTTTACATTATGATATTACTGATAGCTGAAAGACCGGAAGAGGTTACGGATTTTAAGAGGAATACAAAAGCTGATATAATTGCTTCTACATTTGATGAATTACCACGAAAGCATATTGAGGTAGCGGACACTGTAATTGAACGTGCCAAAAGGATAGTTGAATTTGGTAAAGATGTTGTAATTCTTTTAGACTCACTAACAAGATTTTGCAGGGCTCACAATGCCGAAGCACCCCATAGTGGTAAAGTAATGACAGGAGGGATTGACATTACAGCTTTATCTGGTCCTAAAAAATTCTTTGGTTCTGCACGAAAAATTGAAGAAGGAGGAAGCTTAACTATTATTGCTACCTGTCTTGTAGATACAGGCAGTAGAATGGATGAAGTGATATACGAAGAATTTAAAGGAACTGGAAATATGGAAGTCCACCTTTCTCGCGAATTATCACAAAGAAGAATATTCCCCGCAATAGATATAACCCGCTCAGGAACAAGAAGAGAAGAACTCTTACTTCATCCTGATGAACTAAAAAGAATATGGTTAATGCGTAAAGCATTGGCAGATGTGAATCCAATTGAAGCTGTCCCAACCCTCATGGAAAAATTAAAAAAATATAAAACAAATACCGAATTCTTACTCAGTTTAAAAATCTAAATATGTGTTTAGAAATTAAATTGTAATTCATTACTCTCTTACTCTTAATTGATTTTAGTAACAGGTGGAGCGGGATTTATAGGTTCACATCTGGTAAAACAATTACTCCAATTAAAAAATGAAGTAGTTGTCTTAGATAATTTTGACCCTTACTACAATCAAAATATAAAAAAAAATAATTTAAATGAGTTTTTTGACTACAAAAATTTTCATTTTATACATTCTGATATTAGAAGATATCAATCATTGAAGAAGATTTTCAAGCAATATAATTTTACTTTAGTATATCACCTTGCTGCAAGACCAGGTGTTAGACCTTCTTTTCTCAACCCTTTTATATATGACCAAATTAATGTCCAAGGAACTTATAAATTACTACAAATTTGTAATCAGTTCAATGTAAAAAAATTTATATTTATCTCCTCTTCAAGTGTATATGGTGATAATAAAATTCCTTTTAACGAAGATGATTACCCATTCAAACCATTGTCTTTTTATGGGTGTAGTAAATTAAATGCTGAGGAAATGTGTAAGTTTTTTGCAAGAAGATTCGGTTTTCGTATCTGGATTTTCCGCCTATTCAATATCTATGGACCTAAACTACGACCTGACTTGGCAATATATAAATTTACCCAATCAATCTTAGAAGAAAAAGAAATCCAACTTTTCAATTCAGGGAAATACATGCGGGATTTTACATTTGTAGATAATGTTATAAATGTCCTTGTAAAATCAAAAAAAAAGTTTCCACAACAATATGAAATAGTAAACCTCGGTAACTCCGATCCAATATCAATAAAAACCCTTGTATTATTACTACAAGAAAAACTCAATAAAAAAGCAAAAATAAGATATGTAAAAAATATATTCCTTGAAAATCCTATAACCTATGCAGATATTAACAAAGCAAAAAAGTTATTTAAATATACAGGTGAGTTTCCAATCCATAAAGGATTAGATATATTTTTAGAGTGGTTTTTGGCTAAACAATCTAAAACAAAACTGTAAAATATCATACTTCAAATAACAAATAGAGTGTTCTGTTAAGCTTGTCGTATAAAGCTTAAAAGCAAATATTTAAAAATAATAGTGCGTAGAATACTGTATAATTTTTCATAAAAAATAGAAAATTTATACTTGAAAAGTGAACGATAACAAGAAATATATATTTATCTAAAAGTAAAATGGTCAAGAAACTAAATTTTTTAAGAAGAAAAAAGATGTTAAATGAATCTGCAAGTTATCAGGTTCAACTTATGCTTGTTGTGTTTTAAATAAGGGGGATTGTATGGAAGAAAAAGGATGTGAAAAGTCAATATCTGAGCAAATGCATCAACTGATGCATAAAGCGCTAAGTGTGTTAGATGAAATTTTAGAAGGAGGGACAAATGAAGAGAAAATCAAAGCAATCAGTTTCATCTTTCGGCATTCTAATGAAGTTACTAAACTTGATAAATTCATGCATTTAACATTATTGTGGATACTTTCGAACATAAAAACCCAACCGGAGAAAACTGACCCGGTAATACATCAAGAAATTATGAAGTTTCTGAAAAATTTAAAAAAAGACGGGGATATTTTGAATTAATTGTAAAGTATTTGTAACAAAACTATATTGTCCCGTTTTTGGGGCAAATATTATTAAGAAAACAGTTACTACATAAAGGGTTGCGGGCATAACAAATTTGCCTCCCATGATTTATCATAGCAAAAGAAAATTTAATCCATTTATCTTTTGGAACAATCTTCATTAACTCTTGTTCTATTTTGTCCCTATTATTTTCCAGTGACAAACCCATTCTAAATGATAGTCTATCTACATGAGTATCAACTACAATACCGGTAGGTATATTAAAAGCGGTTCCCAAAACAACATTTGCTGTTTTTCTAGCTACCCCTGGTAAAGTTATAAGTTCTTCCATACTTTTTGGCACTTCTCCATTATATTTTTCAGCGAGAATCTTGGACAGTGCTATAATATTTTTTGCTTTATTTTTATAAAACCCCGTGCTGTAAATTTCTTTTTCTAACACTTCTGTATGTAGTTTTGCAAATTCCTGCGGTGTTTTATATCTTTTAAATAACTCCCTTGTAACTTTATTTACGCGTTCGTCTGTGCATTGAGCTGAAAGAATAGTAGCTACCAAAAGTTCAAATGCATTGTTATGATTTAATGCACACCGAGCATTATGGTAATGTTTTAATATTAAGTCAACAATCTTTCTTGCGCGCTTAGTTTCAACTTTTATATACTCATCAGCCACTTCCATAAGTCCTTCTAAAAAATATTATAAACTAATTTTCCCCAATTACCTTATTTTTTATCGGAACAAACCTACAATAGCATATAAATTCTGTTTGAAGGTTCCCATCCACTATTGTTATTTTAATTAATTTCTGACCACCAGGAGGTGTATTTATATCCACAGGAACTATTAAAATACCTTTATTTTTTAAAAAATTGATAAGTGTAGTAGGTGTATCTGGAACTGCTGCCGAAACTATTATTTTGTCAAATAACATACCTTTAATACCCAATAAACCATTGCCTAAAAAATAACGAATATTTACAAACCCCAAATTTTCTAACCTTTTTTTTGCCTGTGAAAGTAACGCATCATTTATCTCAGTAGTATAAATCTCTTTTGCAATCATTGCCATTATTGCAGTAAGATAACCACTCCCTGTTCCAACTTCCAGCACTATGTCTTCACATGTTATATCAAGTGCTTCTAACATTGTCGCACATATTAAAGGCTGGGAAATCGTCTGTTCATATCCAATTGGGAAGGGATTAAAGTAAGCATAGTATAGCTCCTTGTTATCCTTTACATAATCCTTTATAAAATCGTATCTTTTTATTTTATAAAAAGCATCCAATACTATTTTGTTTCTTATTCCTTTTTCTTCTAAGGACTTAATTAATTCACGCTGTAATTTCTCTACCTCTTTCTCCAATCCATCAAAATTATATCATTTAAAAAATATAGAATATTAAGAATATGGTTGTAGATATAAAAGATTATGCAATTCCTGAAACAGCAGGTGTGTATATATTTAAAGATGAAGATGGGAAAATACTATATGTAGGCAAAAGCAGTAATCTCAAAGAAAGGATAAAAACCTATTTTCAACAACCAAATAAAATGGAACCACGGATTGCTTGTATGGTAAGAAAAGTTGCAGACATTGAATATATAACATGTAACAATGAATTAGAAGCCACTTTTAAGGAAGCATCACTTATCAGAGACTTGCAACCACAATATAATATTGCATTAAAAGACAATAAATCATTTCCGCTCCTTGTAATCGTTAAAAGTGATGATTTCCCTTATGTAACCATAAAAAGAGAAACTGATTTTCAAAAAATAAAAATACGAAAATCAAGATACAGTAAAGTTATAACTACATTGCCACCTTCTGACGCTGAATCAGAAAGTGGTAATACTATTGAGTATTTCGGACCTCTAAAAAGCTCGAAAATTATTAAAAATTCAATTCAACTTATTCAATCTATATTTAAATTTAGAACTTGCAGTTTATCGATTTTTGAAAAAGATAAAAACAGGAAATACTTCAAACCATGTTTATTATATTATATTAAAATGTGTTCTGCGCCATGTGCTAACAAAATAAGTAAAGACGAATACAATGAAGATATAAACCAACTTAGAAAATTTCTAAATGGCGAAAATAGCAGTCTTATCAAGGATTTAGAAACCAAAATGAAACTTTATGCAAAAAACCAGGAATATGAAAAAGCGGCAAACCTGCGCGATAAAATATATGCATTAAAAACAATCAGTGAAAGTGAAAGAACACTTTACTATCATACTAATACTTTTGATATTGCAAAATTAAATCCTGCTAAATCCCTTCAAGATTTAAAAGAAAAGTTCAAATTACCCAAAATCCCCAAAATAATTGATGGTGTGGATATATCAAATATAAAAGGCCAATATGCAACAGGTTCAATAGTAAGATTTAAAAATGGCTACCCTGATAAAAGTGGATATAGAAGATATAAAATTAAAACTGTTGAAGGAACAAATGATATAGCTATGATGAAAGAGGTTATCATAAGAAGATTTACCAGGCTAATAAATGAAGAAGATGAATTACCCGATATACTACTCCTTGATGGAGGCATAGGACATTTCAATGAGGTAGAAAAAGTTTTTGAAGAATTAAAAGTGGAAGTTTTTTTAATCGCATTAGCAAAGTATGAGAAGGACCATATTTACATAAAATTGAAAACTCAAGACCCAAAATCTCCACAAGTGAATAAAACTGTTAAAAGCCAAAAATTAGATCCTAAAGAATCTTATACCCAGCTTTTGACATTTATAAGAGACGAAGCCCACCGTTTTGCTAAAACCTACCATCAAGTTTTAAGAAGAAAAAGTATTTTTTAAAATACCTCATAAATTTTATTTTTCAAAATTATGACAGATGTAAAGGCTGTTATATGAAAATTTTATGTAGCTATTATCAGGTAGCTAATCTCACTTCGCCAAACGCATGTTTGTGCATATACTCATATAAAGCATTATCAGATAGTTGAGTTGGAATCCTTTTTTCTATTTTTTTGTGCTACATATTTTCATTTATTAGGTATATATAACATTAAGGCAAGCAAAAAACAATAAGATTAAGATGTAGGAAAGAAGTGTTTAGGAATATGCCTTTTATTTTTTTATTTTTGAAGTATACTATAAGATTATGAGTAGAGTATGTGAAATTTGTGGTAAAAAAGGGAGTTTTGGCAATAAGATTGCAAGAAGAGGACTTGCAAAGAAAAAAGGTGGAATTGGTTTAAAAACCACAGGTGTTTCAAGAAGAATGTTTAAACCCAACATTCAAAAAGTAAGAGCAATTGTTAATGGTCAGATAAAAAGAGTAAAAGTTTGTATTTCATGTCTTAGAAGTAAAATCACCAAACCTTATATAGTAAAAAAATAGCAGGTTGCAGGATTAATAAATTAAAACAATTTTCTTTTCATAGTTTTCTAACAAACAAATTAAAAGAAGAATTAGGAACAAGTGAAATTAAGCTTCGTCTTAATGTAAATTTTGATGAACGAGGCGATTTTAGCTTGCCATTATTTGAGATTGCGAAAAAAATTAATAAAACACCTCAAGATATATACGAAATTATAAAAGATGCATTTATCAAAGAAAAGTTTATCTATACCAATTTTGCAAAAGGTTTTATTGATTTTTATTTTGATCCAATACAAATATTAAAAAATGATGAAGATAGATTCACATTTAAAAATCAAAGACCTGAACAGATTGTTTTTGAGTTTTCATCACCTAATATAGCAAAACCATTTACAATAGGTCATTTACGTTCAACGAATATTGGGGTAGTCTTGTCAAATATATTTGAGAGGGTGGGGAATAACATAATAAGATTAAACTACTTGGCTGACTGGGGAACACAATTTGGGAAACTGCTTTATGCATATGAAAATTTTTATCATGGTGATCATGGTGGAGAATTGGATATTTATTCTTTAAATAATTTATATATAAGATTTCACACAGAGGCGCAGAACAAACCTGAAATCGAAGATAAAGCCAGAGAAATATTTAGAAATTTAGAATGTGCTGATAAAACACTTTCTACTCTTTGGCAAAAATTCTACGATATAAGCGTTGCATACTTTAAAAAGATATATGAAAAATTAAATGTAAAGTTTGACGACATAGAGAGCGAATCATGTTACATCAAAGATGCTAAAAAGCTGACCGAAGAACTTCTAAAAAAGGGAATTGCAAAAGTCAGTCAGGATGCAATCATAGCTGATCTTGAAAATAAAAGATTGGGTATAGGGATCCTTCAGAAAAAAGACGAATCTACTATCTACCTGTCACGAGACCTTGCAGCTCTTATTTGTCGCTTTAATAAATATAAATTTGATAAAATCTTCTATGTAGTAGGGAAAGAACAACAGTTACATTTCAAGCAGTTGAGTGAGATAGCGGTTAGAATAGAGCCGAGATTAAAAGACAAAATAGTTCATATAGCATTTGGACACTTTAGATTCAAGGGTGAAAAAATATCTACCAGAGAAGGCAAAATAATATACTTTGAAGATGTTCTATCACGTGGTATAGAAAAAGTCACTAAAATCCTTATAGAAAGAAAAGATATTATAGATGTAAATAATATATCTGAAAAGATAGCTTTAACTGCACTAAAATATTATGATTTAAAAAACCACATAATAAAAGATATCGATTTTTCATGGGATGAAGCACTTAATTTTGATGGAAATACAGGTCCATATATACTATATACATTAGTCCGCATAAAGAGTTTATTTAAAAAATTCAAGGAAAAATTTGGTTGCGATGTAAGTTTTGAATCTATTCCTCTTGAAAAACTATCTCAATCTGAAGATATAAATTACCTTTTAAGGAAGATACTGTTATATTTCGATTTCATATTATTAGCAAAAAATACCCGAGAGCCAAATATTCTATGCAATTATATTTTTGACTTATTAAAAATATTCAATAATTTTTATCAAAGGGTCAAAATTATAAAAGATGATAAAAATGAGAGTGAAACATTGTTATATCCTGTATCACTTTTGCAAGGAGTAACAAGAGAATATATTAATTTGTTTGGAATCCAAGAAATAGATGTAATGTAGATATAAATGGAGATATGGGATGTTTTAAAAGATAACTTAGAAAACATAAGGCAAAAAATAGAGAAAGCGGCACGAAAGGTAAAAAGAAATCCTGAAAAAATCACCATTATTCCTATAACGAAAAATAGAAAAATAAGTGTTATAAAAAAATTAAAAGAACTTGGCTTTAAAGTTATAGGTGAAAATAGGCTACCAGAAATAGAAGGAAAATATCCTTACCTAAAAGATGATTTTTCAATTCATCTTGTTGGCAAATTACAAAAGAAAAAGATAAAAGTTGCACTTAAGTTAATTGATGCGGTTCATTCCTTAGATGATATTGAAATTGCAAAAACACTGGAAGAAGAATTATGTAAGCAAGAAAAAACAATAAAGGGGTTTTTAGAAATAAATATTGCAAACGAGGAAAGTAAAAGTGGCACCTCACAGGAAAAAATCATTGATTTTTTAGAGGCAAGTAAAAAATTTAAGTTTTTAAAAGTTATAGGAATTATGGCAATGCCACCAAAAACTACAGATCCAGAAGATTCAAGGAAATATTTTTATCAGTTACGACTACTATTAGAAAAATTATCAAAAGATTACCCGGATTTAAAAGAATTAAGCATGGGAACAAGTCAAGATTTTGAAGTTGCGGTTGAAGAAGGGGCAACTATCTTGCGTCTTGGTGAGGCAATTTTTAAAGGAGTGTAAATATAATTTTAAAAAATTAAAACGCATAACATCATTTTTGTAACTTAAATAGATAAGATACAGAATTAAATAAATACTTAAATCTGCTAAAATAATCAAAACTCAGCTTACAGTCCAGCGTATTATATTTAACTTGAAAAAACTTAAAATAATAATTATAAAATACACGCCTGTGATGTGTTATTTAAAGATAAGTAAAAAAGAAGAGTGAATTTTGAAATATAGACAATATATGGATGGACTTTATTATTAACAAAAGGGAAAAACAAACTTAAAATTTATGAACGTATTATTATATTTTTATTATTGTATATTTTGAAATTTAGATGGCGAAAGAAGAATGGGCGACTAAAGTAGGTTTAATTTTAGCGGCAGCAGGTAATGCAATAGGCATAGGAAATCTATTACGTTTTCCTTCAAAAGCAGCAAACAATGGTGGTGGCGCTTTCATGATACCGTATTTTCTTGCGCTTGTCTTTCTGGGTATTCCTATGATGTGGGTTATGTGGACTATCGGTAGATATGGAGGTATGTTCGGCCATACTACCACACCTGGCATGCTAAACAAAATAAAACCTTCTCCAATTTCTAAAATTTTAGGAGCAATAGGGGTTGCAGTTCCTCTTGTATTTACGGTCTATTATACATATATCTCGAGCTGGTGTTTCGCTTATGCTTTTTTTTCACTCTTTAAAACATATTTTAATGTTGAAAATTTAGCTATATTTTTGCGCGAATACAATCGCGATATCTCAACATCATATCACATAAAAGGATACTTCTATCCTATTTTATTTTTTGCGATTGTGCTTTCTCTTAATATATGGGTTCTGTCACGGGGTATTTCTAAAGGGATAGAAAAACTTTGTTTGCTTGGTATGCCGATGTTAGCTTTTTTGTGTATTTTGATGATCATCAGAAACATTACATTAGAAAGTTCTGGGAAGGGGACTTTTTTAGAAGGGCTGGGATTCGTGTGGAATCCTGATTTTAGTCAATTGAATAATATAAATGTTTGGATAGCTGCTACCGGGCAGATATTTTTCTCGTTAAGTATCGGTATTGGAGCAATGGAATGTTATGCAAGTTATGTAAAGAAAAATGATGACATAGCATTAGCAGGGTTGACAACCGCTGCAACCAACGAGTTTGTAGAAGTTATATTTGGCAGTGCAATCGTAATCCCTGCAACTGCAATTTTTTTTGGTGTAACTCTTGCTCCTGCATATGCACAAACTGGAGTATTTAATTTAGGGTTTATAACAATGCCGGAAATATTAAGAAATACCCCTGCCGGCAATCTCGTTGGATTTTTGTGGTTTTTCCTATTATTTCTGGCTGCATTTACTTCAAGCGTAGCCATCGCTCAACCTGTCCTTGCCTTCCTCCAAAATGTGTGCGGATACACCAGAAAAAAAGGTGCTTTCATACTAGCAACCATATGGATAATTTGCACCCTACCCTGTATATTCTGGAACAAGTATGGTTACATTGATGAATTGGATTCATGGGCTGGTGAAATGCTACTTGTGTTTTTTGCACTTATTGAACTCATTTTCTTCCTATTCTTTTTAGGTATAAATAAAGGATGGGAAGAATTACATAAAGGCGCACAAATTAAAGTCCCCATAATTTTTAAATACATACTTCTTATCATCAGTCCTATATATCTTGTTGCATTAATTGCAATATGGACAAAAAATACCCTCCCAACAAAATTTCATATCGAACCAAAAGTAAAAGTTATTGCAAACTACAAAGATAGTAATATAGATTTAACAAATGAAAGTGTAAATAAATTCAAACAAATAGTTAAAAACATTAAAAAAGACATCGTGTGTAAGTATAAAACTCAAGATATAGATGACAAATCAACACAAATAAAGTTATTGACAAATGAAAGCACAGCGAATATATGTCCGGAGCTTACTCAAAAGGATTTCAAGGTTAGCATCCCAATTGATAAGTTCATAACAATAGAGGCATTACATTGTGCGCCATATATATGGATGGGAAGATTATTTGTTTTTATTTGTTTGGTTATATTTGCGTATATCTCATTGAAAAAAGTTAAGGAGATTCAAGAATGAAATCTCTTGGATGGTTATTTTTAGGTATTTTCTGGATTGGAATTGTAATCCTTAATATTTTCTGTTTTTACAAGGTTTTGAAGTCTAAATAAAAATCAAAAAGAAGGAGTTGTATAATATTGCAATGTTAAAAGCGTCAAAATGGAAGAGTAAGATTTTTTTCCTATTATTCATATTGACTATATTAACGGAACCTCGGAAAATTTTATCTACGGAATCAAACAGTAGTTTCAATGAATTCAAAGTTGAAGATTGTCCAAACGATGGTGGTGGTGCCATTTGCATCACATGGAAGAGATTTGATAATGAAAAAGGGGAGAATTTATACAGGATTTATTGGGTGAATGACAAGAATGAAAATATTCTTTTAGAAGAATTTGCAGATACGGAAAAGTTAAAAACGGGTTTAACTGTATTCTACGGTAAAGCTCCATCTGATAAACAATATCATGGTGTTTTAGTGAAGAATTTACCTGGGATAACAATTACCAAAGAGGGAACGAAAGCGAAGTTTTTTGTTGAATACTTAACAAAGGCAGGAACAACAATAGCAAGATCCGATATTATTGAAGTAATGACAAAAATAAACTGGTTTGACAGAACTAAAATTTATGTTCTTATGTTTATAATTATTTTTACTATCATATTGCTTTTTTTCATATCTGGTGGCAAGAAAGGTAAGTTTATGTTTATAAGGAAAATGGCAGGTTTGGATGCGATAGACGATGCAATAGGGCGAGCGACTGAAATGGGAAGACCCATACTATATATAATAGGGCTTGGTGCTATATCAGCGCTTTCTACCATAGCATCTTTAAGTATTCTGGCACAGGTAATAAGAAAACTTGCACAATATGGTGCAAAAATATTGGTTCCCTGCTATGACCCAATCGTGATGAGCGCAGCACAAGAAATTGCCAAAAATAGTTATTTACAAGCTGGAAGACCAGATCTGTTTAGAAAAAGGGATATATATTTTGTTACAGACAGTCAATTCGGCTATGTAACCAGTGTAAATGCTACAATGGTAAAAGAAAAGACAGCTACTAACTTGTATTTAGGAAGTTTTGCAGCAGAGGCATTACTTTTGTCAGAAACAGGGGCTGCAAACCGCTCAATTCAAATAGCAGGAACAGACTCTATCGCTCAACTACCGTTTTTTGTCGTAACTTGTGATTATACACTTATAGGAGAAGAGTTGTATGCAGCAGGTGCTTATATATCAAAAGACTCCATATTGCTTTCTACCTTAAAAGCACAAGATATATTTAAAATTTTAACATTTGTTATCATTTTATTTGAATCTATTATTAACTCATTTAATTTAGAATTATTTAAATACATATTCTATGTTCCTTAAAAGATTCATCCCATTTTTAATCTGCTTTGTAAGTGGAATATTTTTTGTTGGATTAGGTTTTGTCCCGGAAGGGAACCCTAACAAGGTAAAAATAACAGCAAATATTAACGATTGGTTTATAATAATCGGCGGATTTTCCATAATTATTGCGGTAGTCTCAATTTTCAGGATCCATATAAATACAATAACAAGACAATATCCCGGATGGTTTTATAGTTTCGTGTTAGTGTTTTCTCTTGTATTTACCTCACTTATTGGCTTTTTGACTTATGACAAAGAATTAATAACAATAGGTAAAGTTAAGATACCAATTATTGATTATATATATAGCTATGTGATACAACCTTTAGATGCTACTGTTTTTGCATTGTTGGGTTTTTATATAGCAAGCGCAGCATATACAGGCTTTAGAATAAAGAACTTTGGTAGCATTTTGCTTCTGACAAGTGCTTTAGTTGTAATGGTAGGTCTGATACCCATTGGTGTATATTTTTATGATAAACTGCCTGATGTTTCGGTATGGATTTTGACGACACCTAATAATGCGGCAAAGCGAGCCTTAACATTTACAATAGCGATAGCAGCCCTTGCATTTTCTTTAAAGGTCATTTTCGGAATCGATAGATCAATCTATGGAGGAACAAAAGATTAAATGGACATAATAACGGTAAGGCGAATTATTTTCCTACTCGTCTTTGTCACATTAACTTTAGGTATTCTATTATCTGATAAGATAAGGCCAAAAAAACTTGTTACGACACCGGTTAAAAATATATATAATTACATAGAAACCTTAAATGAAAATGATGTTGTTCTTTTATCCTTGAACTATTCTCCAGGTTCGGATGCAGAACTTACTCCCATGACAAAAGCAGTAACTCGCCACCTATTTAGAAGAGGTATAAAATTTGTTTTCTTCACAGCAGACATCAGAGGAAAAACACTGGTTAGCAACACTGTAGATGAAATTGCAAAAGATATGGGAAAAGAAAAAAATAAGGATTATGTCGCCCTCGGTTATCTTCCACAATTTCTCAATGTAATAATAGTGATGGGTAATAATTTTAAGCTAGTAACACCAAAAACTGAAGATGGTTATCCTTTAGACAAAGTAGAGTTTTTAAAAAACATAAAAGTATTGGCAGATTTTAAATTAGTAATTGACATAACGCCTTCAGGCACAATTGATACCTGGATTGTTTATGGCGTTGGGCTTTATAAGATAAAGTTAGCAGGAGGTTGCACAGGCGTTATAGGAACTGACTATTATCCATTTATCCAAACAGGTCAGATGATAGGTGTAATCGCTGGTCTAACAGGAGCATATCAATATGAAGTATTGGTTGAAAAAAGTGGATTGGCAACCAAAAGAATCATCCCTCAAATATTTGTCCACTTACTTATTATAACGCTTATATTAGTAGGGAACCTAATATATTTACTGAAGAAATAAGATGGAGACTACACTATTTCAGATCATAGGTATATGGCTTGCAACATTTTTTACTCTTGCCATTCTTTCATTTCTATACAAGGAAAATCCAATATTTAAAATTGCTGAATCAGTATTTGTAGGAGCCTCATATGGTTATTCAATAGTTATAGTTTATTTTAATTACCTAAAGCCAAAATTTTTTGAACCTATGGGGCGTCTTATAAACAGTTTATTTTATTCAGATGCTCAACTTCAAAAAGGTGATTCATGGATAATTTTAATACCGACACTTTTAGGGATTCTATTACTTCTGCAACTGTTCCCAAGATATTCTTGGCTTGCCAGATATACATTCGCATTCATGTTTGGAGTTGGAACTGGTATCAGTATTGTGCCAACTATAACTGAATTATTGTTTAAACAGGCAGAAGTTACCATGCAACCTTTTATTTTGCATGGTCGTTTTTCACTAAACTCCATTAATTTCAATGTCATAATAATATTTATTGGCGTCCTTTCTGTTCTATCTTATTTCTTTTTCTCGTTTGAGCGTAAAGGTATGTGGAAAAATCTGTCTACTTTAGGATTATACTTTCTACTGATATCTTTCGGTGCAGCGTACGGTTTTACAGTAATGGCAAGAGAAACTTTGCTTATAGGAAGAATAGAATTCCTACTCGATAACTCCTTGTCAAAACAATACTTTTTCCCCGCTTCCTTACTTATAATCTTTATAATATTCTTTATATTATCTCATACAAAAAAAGAACCAGAAAGCAAATAATATTAAAAATCCTTAATCTGACGACCTTATTTCTGTCTTGTTTAAAATATATCCTGAGATAATTACATAAAAAGAACAGTAAAGAATAGATTTTAGTAATACCAAACTTATATACTGAAAATCAAAGGGATCATTAATTCTTAATCCATATTTTTCAAAATTCTTGAATATGAACTTATTAAAATAAAAAAAATCAAAAAAACTTATGTCAGGTAAAATAAGTCCTAAAATACTTTTTAAGGTATCAGAAGGCAAACTAAAAGTTATATTTATTAAGAATATCATTATTACACCTAATACAATGTTAGTTATGAATCTCAGATGAAACATCCAAAGCATCATAAAACTGGTAAACACAACATTAAACAATAATATAAACACACTTATTTTCATGAGTGGAATATAGGAAACTTTTATATATTCCCACAATATATTAAAAGTATTTATCACAACAGGACGCTGTTGGGCCAGAAGTTGACGGAAGGTTCTTTCAAAGATTTCTTTACCCTCTATTTTCCACAAACTGAGAAAGAACAATAAAGTTAAAAAAATCCATAATATTATCAAGACTATTACAAAACCTAACAATTTGCCTAATATATAGGTCGTTCTTGACATTGGTTTAGAGAATATTAAAAACAAATAATCTCCTGTTTTTTCTACATGAATATTATATGAGAAGCTTATAACCGCGGTAAGTAGCAAAAACGAATATATAGTTGATAGAGAAACATCTCTGAAAGCAAGATTAAAAGAGCGAAAATAGAAAAATAGCATATATGGTAAAATATAAAGCAAAAATGCGCCTAACAATGCTATAAAGTTAAAGTAAAAATTCTTCGTTATGTCTTTGTATGTATATTTGGCTATTGTAAACAATTTAGTATCTACAAAAAATAAATAAGTTTTTGATAAATATTATATACCACCTTCCACACTCATTATCAATCTTAGTAATGAAAAATCTTAGATTCATCTTTCTACACGATAAATTTGTTTATCCTTTGAACATTTCTTTTATTATTTTAAAAGGGAGAATCGTGCTGTGTTTTGATGGATGTAGTTTATATGAAAAAACTATGATTGGCACATTAACGCTTTTTAACAATAAATCAATGGTTTTACTGACCCCGCTATCTTTTCTATAGGTATTACCAACTAAAATTAAATCGTAAGAAGATGCAATGTTTTTTACAACTGTTACGTAGTTACGACTTTTATAAACAAGGGTTTTAATCAAAATATCGTATTCTGCACCTATGGCTTTAATTCTTCTCATTATTTCCTCAAGATATGGCAACTCTTTAAAATAAAGACTTTCAAATTCATCTACTTCCAAAGTTTCAGGAAGTTCAACTACATAAAGGGCATCCAAATTAGCACCAAAACTTTTTGCCAATTTACAACCTGTTACTATCATCTCATTGTCCTCAACACCCTTAACACACATAAGAATGCTTTTTATTTTTGGTTCTTTATATTCTGGAAATTTTATTTCCTCAATGGTAGGAGCACTTATAAGGGGAGCATGGGCAGTTTTTCTGAACAATACATATAAAGGTATACCTATCAAAGGCCACAAAATTCCAAAAATTCTTCCATATGGTCTTGTAATATATATTGAAATTAATACACTGAGAGTTACTACAAAACCAACAATTGCAGTTAGTGGTAATTCATATCCTGCAACCTTTAAGTTAAGTGGTGATTTATAAGGTCTACTTACATATCTTTCTTTAAATCTTAGTGTTATCAACGAAGCATGCGTGAGTAAAAATGACAATACAGCACCAACAATATAAAGATCCGCTAATATTTCTAACCTTTTAGAAAACACCATGATTATACAGGATATGATTGCTACAGTTAAAATAGAGATATAAGGTGTTTTAAAATGTGAGTGCAATTTCCTAAACTGATGTGGTATTTGCAGAGAATGAGACATAGAATACATAAGTCGTGAGCCACCTATTACGCCTGCATTTGATGCGACTATAAGTATTAAGATTGCTAAAATTGAAACAGCAAATGGAAAATAATATGCAAAACTATCAATGTAGTAATCCAAAAAGTAAGGAAGATTAAAAGACTTTATTTTATTACATAAAGTTAAGACAAAACCGTATACAGCATCTTCGTGCCATTTTTCTTTTAATTCTAAAGGTGAAACAGCACTAACCGCTAAAAAAGAGATAAAAAAAGAAAAAAATATAACTATCACTGCTACTATTAGGGTAGCTTTTGCCATTGATTTTGCATCTTTTGCTTCTCCACCTAATTGTGAAATTGACTCTATACCTGTAAAAGCAACAATAGCAACCGTTACACCATGAATAAAATCCCCAAATCTTGGTTTGTAAATCTGACTTACGGAACCAATTGAAAAAAGGTTCAGGAAATTACTTATATTAAAGAATAGAATAAAACCTAAAATTACCATAACACTTTTTACAATTAAACCAATTAGTAACAAGAGCATATTGAAAACTGCACTTTTTTTAATCCCTACAATATTGATTAACATTAAGATAGCAATGATTAGAATTGTATAAAATATATGGATTACTTCATTAGTTTTAAATGGCATATAAAAAGCACTCATATATGACACAGCTGAATAAGCAGAGATTGTAACAGTTAGAATATAATCTGCCAATAATGACCAACCGGCAATAAAACTTACAAAATCGCCAAACGCTCTCCTTGCAAAAATTTGACCACCACCAGAAATCATAAATGTTGTAGATAATTCCCTGTAACTAAAAACTGTAAAAAGAAAAAATAACCCTGCTAATAAAAGACATATGGGAGTTGCACCTAAAGCAAAATATACCACAACTCCTAATGCATAAAAAATAGACGACCCTACATCTCCATAACCTGTTGCAAACAATTCTTTTGTTCCAAGCACTCGTAATAGTTCTTCTCTCTTTATCTCGACTATGGTATCACTTTTACCTATTTCTATCTTTTCAAAATCTTTGTTCATCCCTAAATTATCCTTAGAAAATAATAAATTATAATCTTGGAATTATTTAATATACTATACAATAAAGATGTATGACAAGATTACCATGATAGTAAATCCCTCAAATAGTATGCTCTCCTGTTTAAAATTAGCAGAATATATAAAAAATAGAATAAATGGTAAAAAATTTGAAATTAACACTTACCTTACCTCTGAAAAAGAAGATTTCAAAAAAATAATAAATCAAGACAATTGGGATAATACATTATTGATGTTGTTCGGGGGTGATGGTTCGTTAAACAAGGTTATAAATGAAATAATAACAAGTCAAATAAAAGTAAAATTACTCCCAATTCCATGTGGTACTAGCAATGTATTTAATTTCGCTACCCAGATTAACATTAAAAATATTACCGACAGAATTAATAATCAAAATCTGCAAGCAAAACAATATCAATTAGGTGAAGTAGAATTAGAAAATGGTAAAGTTTTCTATTTTTTCAGTATAAGTGGCATCGGTTTTGATGCTTACGTAGTTGAAAAATTGCATCGGATGAGGAGGGAAAAACTATATATATGGTCATACATTACACTTAGTTTTGAAGAACTGATATTAAAAGAATATAAAGCAAGTAACTTTAGGATTTTTTTAGATACTAAGATAATTAATAATGTCTTCTTTGCTATAATCTTCAACATAAATGCTTACGGTGGACCATTCCACTTTGCCAATAAGAAGGGTTCATGTAATACCGATTTTCTTTATTTAGTAAAATTTGAAAATATGGGGGCAAGTAGCATTCCATATATATATGGCAAGGCATTGTTAAATAATTTGAAACTCTGTAAGGACTACAGCACTATACAATTTATGGAAGTTTTTATTGAACCAGAGGTATCTTCATCAAAGATTCCCGTGCACACAGATGGTGACCCTCTTTATTACTTACCTGTCGCTATCAGAAAATCTGAAAAAACAATAGTTATTTATTCGTAAATCTAAAATTTTATAATCGTTTGAGTGTTATGAGTAAAAAGATATTAGTAGCACTTAGTGGTGGGGTAGATTCATCAGTTGCAGCCGCCATCTTGAAAAAAGCCGGATATGAAGTTTTGGGTCTTTTTATGCACAACGGTATAAGTAGTGAAAATAAAAATCGCAGATCCTGTTGTTCTTTACAGGATGCCAATGATGCAAGAGAGGTAGCATACCAGTTAGGTATAAAATTTTATTCTCTAGACTTCTCAAAAGAATTCTCCAACCTTATAGACTACTTTGTTTCTGAATACTTAAATGGTAGAACGCCAAATCCATGTATAAAATGCAACACTTATCTTAAGTTTGGCGCATTATCGCAATTTGCAAATTTAGTTGATGCTGATTTTATAGCAACTGGGCACTATGCACAAATTACGAAAAATAATAACAGATTTCAAATCTCAGAAAGTATTGATAAAAACAAAGACCAGTCGTATTTTCTTTTTGAGCTTTCGCAAAAACAACTTGAAAAATCATTATTTCCACTTGGTGCACTTACCAAACAGCAGGTAAGAAAAATTGCAAGTGAATTTTCATTAAAAACAGCCAAAAAAGATGAAAGCCAGGACTTGTGCTTTATTCCCGATGGTAATTTGAAAAAATTCCTTGAAACAAAGATTGTAAATACGGACATAAAGGGTTCATTTATAGATACTCAAGGAAAAAAATTAGGTGAACACAGAGGGTATGTGTATTATACAATAGGACAGAGAAAAGGATTAGGTATAGCAAGAGGGATTCCTCTCTATGTAAAAGAAATCAATCCGTATACAAAAAACATTGTATTAGGTAAAAAAGAAGATATTTTGTGTAAAAAAGTGCTTGTGCAAAATGTTAGATGGGTTAGTATAGAAAAACCTCAAGCAGAAACAATATTAAAATCACAGGTAAAAATAAGATATAAACACCCCAAATCTCTGGCGCTTGTAAAGATATTAGAACAAAATTTGGTAGAAATTGAATTTGAAGAAAAACAATCCGCGGTTACTCCCGGTCAAGCAGCATGTTTCTACGATAACGACATCCTCTTAGGAGGTGGCTGGATAGAGAAAGGATATAACTAAAATAAATGGAGAAAAAAACAAACCTGTTAAATTATGCATATACAAAACTATATCCAACTCCTACTAACTTTGAAGTTCTAAAAAATAAATATAGAAAATATATAGACACTTTTTACTTCGATCTAAAAAACAATCTTATTCCTTACACAAAATACATAAAAGATTATAAAAATACCATCGCCACAGTTGAAAATATAATTAAAGATAAATTCAAACCTTTTGAGCATATTATTATTATAGGAATTGGTGGAATAATAAATGGAACAAAAGCCATATACCATACTTTGATTGATAAAATAAAAAAAGAAATTATATTTATTGATAATATTGGATTTAATCAGTTTGAATACATCCAAAGTCATCTTAAAAATCATTTGAATTCAAACAATGACATAATAATCATTGTTAGCAAGTCAGGTGAAACCTTAGAAACGCTCTTAGAATCCTCATTTTTTATTAATATTTTCCCTGATTTTTTGAAAACACAAAGAATTTTTATAGCAACTTCTGAAAAGAATAGACCGTTAGACGATTTTGCCAGAACTTATAATTTACCAACCTATTATTTTCCTACTGATCTTGGAGGAAGATTTTCTCATTTTTACTCTTCATTATTACCTTTATTATTATGTGAAATTAGGGTCAATAAAATATTTGAACAAGCGAAACAGTTTGTTGACGGAATAGAAGATAACTTTTATCAATCAAAATTCTTACATTTCGTTCTTAATCTATATAATAATATAATAACATTAGATATTAGTAATATTGTTCTTTTAAATTATATAGATAAATTGAATACGCTTTCAGATTTTTTTGTTCAACTATGGGACGAGTCATTAGGGAAATGTAACAAGAATGGCATAAGGTTTCCGAGTTGTCTGATAAATGCCCTATGTCCAAAAGAACAGCATTCCCAACTCCAAGCTTTTTTAGAGGGCAAACATGATAAAATATTCTTTTTCTTTGTTACACCATCAGACTACCGGTCAATAGAATTTAACGATACTATATTTCATAACAGAAAGTTTAGAATCTCGGAGGTGCTCAACGCTGGTGGTAAAGCGGTCGCATCAAGTTTTATAAAAGAAAATATACCTATTAGTTGGTTTGAAATAAAAGAATTAGATGAAACATATGTTGGAGAGTATTAACTTTCTTTACTATGTCAGTAATTCTTATTGGATACCTTAATGAATTAAACCCTTATAATCAAAACGCGGTAGAACTTTACAAACAACTAACAAAAGTTTACTTAAAACTTGACAGTAACATAATAGAGCAGGATTTATTCAATAGCCTTCAAGAATTCTAAGCAAGTTCAACTATAGTTATCTGTTTAAATATATAATTAAATTTTTTGATGGTATTGAATAATTCATTTTAAAAAAAATTTTCCATATCAACACACAAAAGCGTTGTTAAGAGAAAAAATTTTATGAATGCTCTTGAATAAATATATTTTTATGTCTTCTTATAACTATATGCGATATTGAACCTAACAGTGCAAAATTTTAACAATCCACAAAATTATTGTTCTAATAAAGATGTTTTAAAAAATCTGGGAAGCTTTTTGAAAGGGAGTTATGATTTTTTATGTTGATATTTCCTATAACACAGGCCAAAATGGCAAAAGCCATAAATACTCTGTGATCGTTGTAGCAGTCAAGTGTAAGGTTGGATGGGAGAACTGATGAAAGATAAGTAGTCGTTTTGTAGAATGTTCCAGGTATCTGTAGGCTATAATTAGATTCTCTTAATTTTATTTCTAATTTAGAGAGTTCTTTTATTAAAACCTCACTGCGTGGACTTTCTTTAAAACGAGTATGAAAAATATTTTTTAACTTACCTCCTTTTTTTAGAAATAATAGCAAAATAGCCAGAATCGGTAGGAGATCAGGATTATCTTTTAAATCAATTTCCATATATACCTTTTTTATATCACCAAAGAACGCTAAATCATTTTTTATAAATTTATAATTTGCGCCGATTTTTTTTAATATATTTAAAATACAGTAGTCAGGTTCTATCGATGAATATTTAAAATTTTTTACCTTCACGGGGTGTTTTAATATACATGAAAGAACCAAAAAATTAGATGCAATTGAGGCGTCTGGCGGTAAAAATATATCCACTTCTTTTTTTACTTTGAACTTTCTCAGAACAAAAACATTATTTAAAATCTGCCATTTTATACCAACTCTTTCCAATAATTTCAAGGTGGTCTTGACATACGAAAATGAAATTACTTTTGAATCAACTTTTATCTTTTTTACACCAAATTTCCAGCCAAAAAAAAGCATGGCAGATAAATACTGTGAAGTCACTGATGTTTTTATTACGACTTTTGATGTGATTTTTGATTTAGAGCTATCTATATTCAAAATATTACCATCCAGTTTTAATCTTACCCCCATATTTACCAAATGCTCACAGTCCTGAAGAAGTGGTCTGCGAACAAGTTGATTACCGGTAATTATTCTTGCTTGCGCTCTCATCAATGATAAGAAAGTTATCAAAAATCTGGCACCTAAACCACTATTACCAACATCTAAAAGACAAAATTTAGAGGATAAAGAATTGAAGTTATTCATAAGATACAATCTTGATTTCAATTTTATAACCCTTATTCCTAACATTTTTATTACCTTTAAATTAATATTAAAATCATCCGAATTAGGAATATTTTTTAAAACCACTATCTTTATACCTAAAAACGGTAAATACAATCCTCTAATTGACAAAGCTTTGGACGATGGTAATATTAAAGTTTTATTCCTTATTTTCGTTATTTTGGGAATTTTTACAAAAGTATTCAAACTTTCAATTTGCGTCATTTAATTTTATATTTTCTCGCATACATATAAATATACTGCTGAAGCCAACCGCAATTTTCTCCAAAAGTTTCTTGTGCCCATTCTCTTATTTTTCGTTTCGCCTTTATCTTTAAATCAAAATATTTTATCAAAAACCTTGCAATCCATCTGTCTACAGGGAAAGCATTATCTTCATTTAAACTGTAAAGTAAAACACATTCCGATACCTTATCACCTATACCATATATACTCATTAATAAATCCTTTTTTTGTGTATAAGTTAGATTTGAACCAATCTTATCCCTTATTTTTGAGAAACTTTCACTTAATTTTCTTAAGAATTTTGCTCTTAACCCAAAAGTCCTTTTTGATATTTTTGCATTTTGTAACTGTTCTACGGTTGGAAGTAGATACCATCCATATTTACCTTTACAACCATATCTTTTTGCCAACAAATCTAAGTTATTTTTAATAATTCTTATACTCGAATTTATAGACAAAATAAAACTTAAAATGCATTCCCAGGTATCTTGTTTTATCAAACGAAGCCCATAAAATTCATACAAAATTTTTTTAAGTGAGGGAAATACATTAAATCCTTTTATACTTTCTAAAGGCAAGTCCAACCTAAAAAATTCTTTCAGGAATTTCTCTGAACATCCTTCATACAGCAGAATATTGTCTTTTTGTTTTAACTTTATTATATATTTCCCAGATGCTACTATATATAAATCGTTATCTCTTTTCCATCTGAAATAGGCGCCACTTTCTAAAGTGTATCTTAAATTAAAATCTTTTGTTATAATAATTTTCATAGAATGATTATTATACGATCGGAAGATTTTAGAATTTCAAAGTTGCTTAATTTCTCAATCTTGAAGATGATTTTATCCATTTTTGTTTTAATAATGCTCGTGATTTCGTGCAAAGTTAGAAAGGTAGAACAACCTATAACCAAGCATCAAGTTGAACAGGATATATTACAAAACGAGGGATTGGAACTCGTTTTACAAGAAATAGATGGAGATATAATGGAATTTGATGTTTCCTTTGATTCAAATTTATTAGCATATTCTACAAATGCTTACAAAAACACCTTCCAAATTTTGCTTATGGATTTTAAGGAGAATAAGAAACAATACATTATGCCCGAAAATACAGAGCAACGGTCACCAATATTAGGGAAAAATAGCTTGTTTTTTGTAAAAATTGATAAAGGAACATCCTACATAACTGAATACAACTTAATAGAAAATACTGCAAAAACATTATTCAAAATAAATGGTCTGGTGCTAAAACTAACCGCATATAAAAATTCCAAAAATAATCCCTCTGTGCAACTCAGCTTTACACTATATTCTAAAGGTTCATGGAAAATTTGGCTACTTAAAAACGGCAAATTCATCTTCGTAGATGAAGGTTTTGCCCCATATATCGCAGGTAACTATGTATACTTTCAAAAACCAAATATAAAAGGAAGTAATTTTTATTCCATATATGCTTCTAATTTATCAAATGGAACGAAATATTCAATTATATCTAATAGCAACAAGTCATATATAAATCCTGCTGTTAATAAATACAACAATATTATGGCGTTTGTAGAATTCTATGAAAATACTTATTATTTAAAGTTGATGGATTTAAAAAAGATGAATTCGTATACCTTAATTAAAAGTTTAACATCTATTTTATCACCAAACCTAAATGTGGATGGATATGTATATTTTATATGGAAGAATAACAATAAATTTGCCATCTATAGAAAGAAAATTTAATAAAAGAAAATTAAAACACCCATGAAAATACTTTTCGTATCCAAAGAAAAAACTATATAGAGGAGAAAAGCAAACTATCCACCTTGCTAAGTCACTATTGGATAAGAATATTTTCAGCTATTTATGTGCTTTTGAAGGCACTCCCTTTTACAAAAATATAATAGAAAATAAAATTGAGTTTGGAGCATTACTGACTTTCAAAAACCTTCAAAAATTTTTAAAGATGTATCGCAATTACGATATAATAGATGCAGTAAATGCAAAACAAATGACTTAAAAAATATTTTCTCATATATCCAAAATACAATGACCTTTTGGAAAAATACTTAAATAAAAATATAATTACACAATATATATATATGAGGAAAATCATAGTTGTCGTTATAATTTTGTGCCTAAGCTATTATTCTTATACAAGATTTGATGATTTTTGTGAGGAAATCTATAAACATTACATTTTTGGCTCAGGTACACCACAAGATAAATATTTATTTGAAAGGTTAAATAATATTGTAGAAGGAAATAAACTACAACGCAATAATGCAAGAAATGATATATTAAAACTTATAAGAAAAAGAAGGGTTGGCAAATGTTATGTTAAGTTTTTGGAAAGTTTAAGTACTTATAAAAATGACTTTTTAGTTACATTAAACAATCAAGAAAGTGCGCAAAAACAATCCTCAAAATTAAAAAAGTATATAGGTGATAAAATAGATTGCCTGATGATAAAAAGCGAACTTAATTTTACAATGAATATAAAACTACCGGATATAATATGCAACATACATAAATGTCAAACAACATTATTACAATTACAAAGCGCCTTTGTAAGAAATGACGTTGAGCAAGATACAGGTAGTTTAATTCTTTCATCTTTTTTAGAAGTATTTTGGGGCAACTATAACAATAGTAAAAAAGCAGTAAAAGCCAAAATTGAGAATACTTGGAAAAATGATATATGTAGATATATAAATTATAGTATATTAAAACCGATGATAAAAGACACAAATGAAACAGACGCCAACGAATTGATTAAGAATGATAAATTTAAAATGAGGATCTCAGATTACATTAGGAACTACTATGGGCGTTTCTTGCTACCTAATTGTGGTAAAAGATGCATAGAAGAAGTTATAAAATCTGCGGATAATATAAAATTGAGATGTGAGTTGCGTTCCCAACTTTTGGGCATTGTTGTATCGTCGTTTCTAGAAATGTTTGTAGTTCATAAAAAATTAGAAAAACAATTAGTAATTAGATTTTTTGAGATGGTTGAAAAATTAATTATTGGAAAATGTTATATGGTACACATGCTTATAGATTTGGTTTTCTACTTGCAATTATACAAGGATTTTGATATAATGAAAATGCTTCTAAATAGAATGTTCCCTGCTATTGAAGGTAATTCTTTTGATGCTCAGTTTTTAAAGTATATGTTTGTTTCAGGATTTATAAATGTAAGTGATAAAATACATGAAATTAAAATGATTGAAAGATTATTAGAAATATTCAGAAGAGAATTTGAAAATACTACGAATTACGATTATAAAGATTTATTGCTAAGAGCTCTATTTGCTTTTAATGACTATAAATATATATTGAAGAACAAAAATGAACTATTTAATGAATATATATTTCGGTCAAGAAATTTAGGTATTAAAAATATTCCCTCTGCATATGCAGATTTTTTTGTTAATACTGCATTACAGATAGGCGGACTTTATGGTATCGATATTTTCAGAAATTTTGTTATAGAAAATGCAAGTGATGTTATTGTAAGTTTAGACAAAAAAGGAGCTAAAATACAAGACATTAAATACCATAGCGCCCTATTCTCCTTATTTTCACCTAATAATGAAAGATTAACAAAGAAATATTTGTTGAAAATATTGGAAGGAGATTTTTCAGATATATTAAAGAAATACGCAATGAAGAACTTGTTATATATTTCCTCCCATCACGACTTATCCTTCAAATATTTAAATAAACTCTTTAAATATAAAAACTTAAGATGCCTTACCAGTATTGTTAGCGCACTAATAAATAACAAAAGGATTTTCAAAAGACATAAGAAAATTAACAATTGTGAAGAATTAAAATTAGATACAAAAGCAATACAAGAATTAATAAAGATATCTTTTGATGATAATTGGAAAAACAAAATAAAGTATGAGCATAATGCACTAAACATATTTTATTTAAATTTTTCTAAAGCGAATAAATTTACAACTTATGATACTTGTTATGGTGGACATCTTCCCACAGATACTCCTCCTACTTTTGTAGAAAACATAGTATATGGGCTCGAATATGAGAAAGATAGCGGTTCTGAATCATGTAACAAACTCACATTCATAAGTTCTATAATGTATTTGATTCTGAATAATCTCACTAATCCAAATTTTTATAAAAAATTAAACAAATACACTCTTAATTCTATTTATAAAGGTTCACTAAGATTTATTTTGCGTAAAATAGCAAGGGAATTAAATGCAACTGTAAACTTTAAAGCCCTTGAAAATAAAAATTACAGGTATTTACTAAATTTTTATACAGGATTTATTTTGCCAAAAAACCTACAAGAGCGCAAGTCATTAAGTTCATACAAAATTTTATTAACAAGGATTTCTGAAAGGTTTTTAATAACATTTTTATTTGTCAAAACCAAAAGTGGTGTTAATGTGATAAAGGTAATACCATTTGAAACTGCCGCCAATATCTGGCAGGCAGAATTACAAAAATTGTTTGAGCAATAAACGATTAATTTCGTAACTGGTAATCTAAAAGCTGAAATTTTATAATTATAGTATGGATATAAAAGAATTAGAAAGACTTTTTGAAAAACTGCAAACCGAATTGTCAGGGGTAAAAAATCGCTATGACTTTATCCCTATTAAAAAACAATTTTTGGGGGCTGATGGTATTATAGAAACAAAAACTAATGAGTTCGTATCCCTGGATATAGATAAAAAAAAAGAGATAGGTCCTTTTTTTAACAAATGGAAAAGTAATATCATTGCAATTCTAAGGAAATTTGAAAAGAATATTGCTCTGCAAACCGATAAATTACAACAACAAGATGACTACACAGAAGACATAAAAAAATTCCGCCTTGGTAATCTACACCCTGTCACAAAAACAATAGAAGAAATAAGAGTTATTTTTGCTAATTTAGGATTTGAATGCATAAGAGGTAGAGAAATCGAAGATACATACCATAATTTTGATGCATTGAACACGCCACCAGATCATCCTGCCAGAGATGCTGCTGATACTATGTACTTGACAGAAAACCAAAATGATAAATATCAATTGTTACTTAGAACCCATACCTCACCAATGCAGATTAGAGTTATGGAAATAAGAAAGCCACCATTAAGAATAATAGTTCCAGGTAAAGTTTTTAGAGATGATACAATTGATGCAAGTCACTTTCCTATTTTCCATCAGGTTGAAGGGTTATGTGTAGAAGAATGTGTAAGTCTTGCAGATTTAAAATACATTCTATTGGTATTTTTAAAAACATTTTTTAGAAGAGAATTGGATGTGCGTTTCAGACCATCATATTTTCCATTTACAGAACCCAGTGCTGAGATTGATATAGAATGTATATTTTGTAATAAAAAAGGATGTCATATCTGCAAAAATAGTGGTTGGATTGAAATTTTAGGAGCTGGAATGGTTCATCCTAATGTGTTAAAAGCAGTAAAAATCAATCCTGATGATTATAGTGGCTTCGCTTTTGGTGTAGGTATAGAACGACTCGCAATGCTAAAATACCAGATAAATGATATAAGATTGTTTTTTGAAAATAGAATAGATTTTCTAAAACAGTTCTAAATCCTATGAGAGCACAATGTTAGTAGCTGTAATTTTAATCGGAACATTTATTATTATAGGAGTAGGTATTACAATTTACCTAATAATCTATACAATAAAACAAAACAAAAGTAAACTTGATTACGGTTCTACTATTGGTGAACTAAAAATCCTAATTGAAAAATTTCTGACACCTACAACAATAGAACAATTAGCAAAAAGAGAAGAAATAGAGAAAATCAAAGATCTGGCGAATAGTATAACCACGGAGATAGCTGTGTTAAAAAAATCTTTAGAAGAAAAAGGTAATGTTCATAACACTCAGTTACTCCAAATAGTTTATAAATTAGATAATGTAAACAAAATGCTATCAGATAATATATCAAAAAGTATAGCGGAAGCAAGAACCGCTTTAGAAGAAAAAGGTAAAGCCCAGGACACTCAATTACTCCAAATAGTTTATAAATTAGATAATGTAAACAAAATGCTATCAGATAATATATCGAAAAGTATAGCGGAAGCAAGAACCGCTTTAGAAGAAAAAGGTAAAGCCCAATACATTCAGTTACTTCAAATAGTTAATAATTTAGATATGGTGAAGCAATTACTTTCACAACTGGTTCAAAAAACAGAAAATTTGGAGAAAAAATCTGAGCCAATAGAAAGAGTAAGTGGTGATACTACAATCATAAAACAAAAAATTGAAGAACTTCATTCCAAACTTCTGGGAACACAAAGTAAAGGGAAGGTAGGTGAAAATGTTTTGTCTGAGCAACTTTCAGTAATACCTGAAAATTGGCTAAAAAGAAATGTAGAGTTTAATAGTAACATAGTAGAATTTGCTATCTGCATAGATAATAAATTTATACCAATAGATAGCAAAGTCATAGAAGCCAAAGATGGAAAAAATGTAAGTAATACGCTATCAAGAAAAGCTGAGGAAATAAAGAAATATGTTAACTCTGAAAAATCGTTAGGATTTGGTATAATGGCAGTTCCAGATTCAATTCGTGAAGAGGCAATAAAGGCGTGCTCAAAAGTAGGACATGAAATAATTGTCGTTCCATATAGTTACATACCTTATATAGTGTTATTCATAATTGCAAATAAGGACAGGATCTTAGTAAAATTCAATAGTGAGAAAATCTTAAAAGATTTACCCCATTGCCCAAATAAATTGGAAGACGCAGTGAAGAAAGTAGAAAGCGCTAAAAAAGAATTGACAACCGCTCAAAATCGTATAAACGAACTTGAACAATCCTTAAAAGAGTGCTGCGATATTATTGACAATATTATTAAATCCAGCAAAGAAAACTTATCTTGAATAACAAATGTTTTAAGAATATAAAAAACTTATCGACAAAATAACAATAACTATACACTTCCAATGTGTATATTTTAAGTGGTTAATTATCTTTGGTGTTGGTATTTAAAGTATGAATAAGTTAAAAGGCTATATTAATTCTTGTAAAATCTCAACTACTTTTTAGCTTATCCTAGTTTTGAAAAACTCATATAATTTAATCTACTACTAACTTTAGCTGTGCTATAATATAATGCAAATCAAAAATACAAATATCAAAAAGTGTAAATAAAACCCATTCTGTTTAACAATGTAATTTCAATAGTCTTTCAAATCTGCTATTATTTACAGTTAGTCAAATTCCAATCAACAATCTCTCTATCAAATTCTCAGGGAAATTTTTGTGTTTCATCTCTTCAATTATCATTTTAGAATCATAAGGTATTCTTTTTATTGAAATAGTCCTTTCATCTGTATTCAATAGAATATATCCTGTATCAGGATTACCATCTCTGGGTTGTCCTACAGTCCCTGAGTTTATAAGTATTTTTTCTTTATTATATGAAATAACGCTATCATTTATTTCGACGAAATCATTTATCTCGTCATCTTTTTTCATATATATTGTAAAAAAATGAGTATGTCCAAAAAATCCTATCTGTTCATTTAAATTCATAAAACATTCCATGACATCATTAGGTTCTAATATATACTCAAATAATTCCGGATGAAAAAAAGAAGAATGAACAATACTTATACTATCTTCACTTTTAAACAAAGGAAGATTAGTTAAAAATTCTTTTTCCAAATCCGATAATTCGCTTTTAGTATATTCTATCACTTCTTTTGCTATATCAGTAAAAAAAGAAGTATCAAGAGTTTCAGTCACGGCGAAATCATGATTACCTGCTACAACATTTATCTTATAATCCTGAACCAATTCAATGCATTCTGCTGGATAAGGACCATATCCCACTATATCTCCTGTGCAATATATCTTGTCAACTTTTTCTGCTTTGACTGATTTTATCACTTGTTCCAGCGCAGGTAGATTTGAATGAATATCACCTAATACAGCTATTAACATATCTAAAATTAAAAAATGATTTTAACAATTTGCAACTTGCTCACTGATAACTCCCACCTATCTAAGCTAACGGCCAACTTTACATCTCCCCATGTTCTTAGCTTTATTTAAACGATTTTATATATCCCAGTATAAAAATAAAAAAATAATACTTAATTTACTTACTCTTTATCAAGAATTCCAGTAACTATAAAAAAACACCGACATTATTTAGTTCCCATTATATAATTTTGCTTCTTTTACTTTCCCTTTTTTCTAAATAAGTAACGATAATTTTATTAGGTATATTGAGGGGAAACACTCTTCTACACAATGTCTTTTTCTAAAAGCAAAACATCACTTAAATGCACACTAAATATACACTTCTCTTTCATCTATTTGCTTTTGATAGCTTATTTAAAAAGTTTACGCCTTAAATAGGCGTCTAAAGCAAGATTTTAAATATCATAAAAAGAGTTTTAAAACTTACAACAGCATTATCAAATAATTTTACCGGAAGTGTTCTTACTTTTTTGTGGTGTATATTTTTCCACTTAAAAGCTTGGGTGTAAAGATTCTGTAGAGCTTAAGATTCCTATCAACCTTACTTTTATTGTCATGTCGGTCAAATACATATTTCAGTTTTTAAAATATAACACAAGATATATGGAAGAAATGTTTTTTGTGAGTTGAAAAATACTTATTAAAAAATTTAAAATCGCAGAAGTTAGAAATTCAAAACAAGTTTTTTAGAAGTAAAAGAAGAAAAAAATAAAAAATCATTTTTTTACAATAGCTTTTGAGGATATCGGAGGAGGAAGCGTTGACAAAAGGATTAATGAATAATGCAACTGTAGAAGAGGGTAGAATATTTGAACGAGGAAGTGATTTAATTAAGGAAATAAAAAGGTTAAAAATCGAGAAAAACGCAATTATACTTGCCCATTATTATCAAGATGATGAAGTAAAAATAGTTGCGGATTTTATAGGTGATTCGCTTCAACTTAGCAAGAATGCAAGAGAAGCGAACTGCGATATTATTGTTTTTGCAGGTGTAATTTTTATGGCAGAAACAGCCAAAATTCTTAATCCACAAACAAAGGTTGTAATTCCATCTATGGAAGCAAAATGTTCACTCGCTGACAGTATCCTTGTAGAAAATTTGAGAAAGTTGAAAATGTTAAATCCAGATGCAGCTGTTGTGTCTTATGTTAACACTTACGCAAATATAAAAGCTGAGTCAGACATATGTTGCACTTCCGCAAACTATCAAAAAGTTATTGAGTCATTACCTCATAAGAAAATTATTTTTATACCCGATGAATATATGGCTTTGAATTTAAAAACCAACAAACAAATCATACCTTGGAAGGGAAGATGTATTGTACATGAACAATTTACTCCAGAACAAATAAAAGCTTACAAGAAAATACGAGAATTAGAAATACTCGTGCATATTGAATGTTCACCGCAGGTTGCCTCTTCTGCTAATTATGCGGGAAGCACTTCCGGTATAAGAAAGTATATATTAAATTCAAAAGTAAAGAATTTTCTAATACTTACAGAATGCGGAATGATTGGGGATTTAAAAAGAGAATTTCCCGACAAAAATTTTTATACACCTTGCACTATATGTCCTTATATGAAAAAAATTACACTTGAAGGTGTTTATTTTTCCTTACGGGATGAAATATATGAAATCTGCATACCTGAAGATATTAGACAAAAAGCCTATTTAGCATTAGATAGAATGTTACAGCTCAGCTAACAAGTTGCCTTTTTAAAAACCAAACCATTTTTTTCGAGTAGTTTATAAAACTTCTAAATGGCGCTTGCCATTCTGCTTCGCAATATATAATGCTTTATCCGCTCTATCTATTACTCCGTTTATAGTATCTCCTTCTTTAAATTCAGTTAGCCCTATACTACAGGAAGAAGGAAAATTTTTCGCATTTAATAAATAATATAACCTCTCAATAGCTGTAGTAGCCCCATGTATAGTGGTTTCTATAAAAAGCACTACAAACTCATCTCCTCCATATCTACCTATTATATCAGTTTGTCTAAAACTGGTTTTCAATAGATTTGCAAATTCTTTTAATACAGTATCACCGTATAAATGTCCATAACTATCGTTGAGTTTTTTTAGGTCATCAAGGTCAATGATGGCAAAACAAAATAAATGTTTATACCTTACACTTCTACTTATTTCTTTTTCCAGATATTCTAAAAATGAAGCTCTGTTATAAAGATGTGTCAACTCATCAAAACGTGCTTTCTCTGTTATTTCCTCATACAACTGAATATTTTTAATTGCACTTTCTAATATAGATTTGATTTGTCCTATAACATCTTCAAAAGTCAGATTATTTATTTTCTGGACTTTAATCTTGCCCAACAGTAAAAATCCTAAAAATTCTTCTCCAAATCTTAATGGCACTGAGTAATACTCGTAACTTTCTTCATCATCTATATATTTTCTTAATAAGCCATAAAGCGGGAAAACGGTAAAAGATATTTTGCTTGCTATCTTGTTAGCACTTAATTTCTCAACTATCAAATTATCATATGGTATTGCAAAAACCTGATAAGAAGGTACAGGTAAATTTGTGCAAACAAGTTCAATATTGTCAATACTTTTCTTACGAACATAAAGAAGGAAAAATGTGATACCTATGTTATTCAACAAAAATTGTAATCGTTCTTTGATATTTAAAACTAAATCGTTCATGTTAGTCCTATTAATATTTAGTGAAAACTCTGTAATAAAATGCATCAATATAGAGATATTAGCAAGTTCATTACGTGCTTGAGTAATAAGATTTATCTCTTCTTTTAAAGCTTTGTTTTCCTCTAAAATGATTTGGAAATCTTGCATAATCTAAATTATAATTGTAATATTTTAAATGATAAAAAGATTTTTTTTAGAATTACTAATAACTTCGCTTTTGATAAATTATGGGTGTGTATTCATAGGTCATAATAAAAAATCCGAACTTCCAATTCATAAAATTGAACAAATAAATAAAATGGGCTTAAATGATTATTTACTGAAGCCAAAACAAAAATAAAAATTGGTAAGAAATTAATTTTTTTAAT
>FWPU01003238.1_pt1 | contig 41761 bp, 40 predicted proteins | sample 2228361 | NCBI WGS metagenome assembly FWPU01 (sample SAMEA103939777, study PRJEB20133) | metagenome | reverse complement strand
AACGAGATTCCCTTCGACTTTGCTCAGGGCAAGCCTCGGCGCTTCGCGCCTCAGAATGACGTTTGGCGAGGACAGGTGAGCAGTTACAGTAAGACTATGAAAGAGATACCAATATTCGAGACCGAGGAAGAAGCCGCCGAGTGGTTTGATACTCACGATACCGCGCCATATATGGACGCCCTCGAAAAGGTGGAACAGCGCATCCTCGTAATTCGCTCCTCGCCGCCAGTCGGTTCGCTTGGCGTACACCTCCCCGCACAGTATCTCCAAGGGTGCATACAAAACTCCGGGGAGTTGCCCTTTGCCCGGTGCTAAAGCGCCGGGCTGAACAGGCCGAAGCCCCCTTCGGGGGCTGAAAACAAGCCCGCAGGGCTTCCATTGGGTTCAGCCGTGCGCTTCGAGCGCACGGCGGTGCTCAACTGATACGCACTCCCCCAAGATGTGCATACGCCCAAGCCGTCAAGCAAGCCGCCGACCGTAAGGGCATTCCCTCTGAAGCGCTTTTCCAGACCTGGCTGATCGAGAGACTGAAGCAAGAAATCCCCGCGTTGACCGCTGCATAACTCCTGTCATACCCCACTATACGCCGAGAAACCGCCGTCTACCGGCACGACGATGCCGGTGACGAACGCGGCGGCCGGCGAGAGCAGCCAGACGACGGCGCCGATCAGGTCGTTAGGCTCCCCGAAGCGGCCCATCGGCGTGTGCGCGATGATGGCCCGGCCGCGCGGCGTCAGTTCGCCGGTCTGCTCATCGGTAAGCAGGTAGCGGTTCTGCTCGGTCAGGAAAAAACCGGGGGCGATACCGTTGACGCGGATGGCGGGGGAATACTCTTGCGCCATGTGCACAGCCAACCATTGGGTGAAATTGCTCACCGCCGCCTTGGCCGCCGAGTAGGCCGGGATGCGCGTGAGCGGGCGAAAGGCGCTCATCGAGGTAATGTTGAGGATACAGCCCTGGCCTTGTGCAGCCATCGGCCGGCCAAAGATTTGGCAGGCCAGCAATGTGCCCATCAGGTTCAGGTCGAATACCCCACGTAGCGCGTCGGCGGGCAGGTCGAAGAAGGACAGGTCGGGTGTGGTGGTGGCCTGCGGTCGGTTGCCACCTGCGCCGTTGATGAGGATGTCCACGCGGCCAAAGCGCGCCAACACCGCATCACGCGCGGCTTCCAACGCGGCGCGGTCGAGCACGTCGCACGACAGGGCCAGCGCCTCGCCGCCGGCGTCTGTGATCGCGTCGGCGACCTTTTGCGTGGACTGGAGGGAGCGGCTCATCGCCACCACCTTCACGCCCAGCCGTCCCAGCGCGCGGCCGATCGCGCTGCACAGCACACCCCCACCGCCGGTAATGACGGCGACTTGACCGGCAATCCCGAACAGACTCTCTGGGTAGTCGTGGTCCATACGCTCTCCTCAATTTGGATGTTGAAGAGCGGCTTCTGAGAGGGGGGTCATACATGACATTGGTTACGGCGCCCACGACAGCCGCTGCGACGTCCAATCGGGCAGGCTCGGCCCCAAGATGAGCGCCTTGCGCGGATTCTCACCGTTTGGTCCCATCAGGTAGATCGCCCACAGACCTTCACGGTCGGATACAAAGGCCAGGCCGGAACCATCGGGCGCCCAGGCAGGAAGACCCTCGTTAGAAAGATCGGTGGTCAGTTGAATCACGCCACCCCCGACACCGAGACGGAAGAGATCCCAATTGCCGGTCACGTTGGACATGTAGACCAGGCTGCCGCCATCGGGAGCCCAGTTGAGACCGATGTCGTTGATGCTGCCGGTCAGTCGCGTAGCGGGCTGATCGTCGTCAGGGTTGTCCACAAAGATACCACACCCGCCGCCCGCGTCACAGCCGGTCCAGGCCAGCAGGCCCGTGGGCCCCCAAGCCGGGTTCCTGCCCGCCGCATGGCGCGTCGGTTCGGTCGAGCCATCCACCGGCGCGATATAGATCTGCCAGACCCCGCCGGCATCTTGCTCGGCATAGGCCATGCGGGCACCGTCGGGCGAGAAAGTGGGCCACGCCAGTCCCGCACCTGTAGCCACGTGTCTCGGCGCAGCCTCGCCTGGTACGAGCAGCGAGATGCCTCCCGCAAACAAATTGCGATAGCCGAGTGCGCCGGTTGCCCCCCACCAGCAGGGCTGATCGGCACCGGCGGCCATACGCATCATGTACCCATTAACGAAGAGCGCATACACGTCATAGAGACCGCTCTGCGTGTTGTAGACCGGGTAGGCCAGCCGCCCCGTAGTGAACCCAGGTGGCAACTCGGTTAGCGTAATGACCTGTGTGCCTTCGATGGGCGTAATGGGGGTTGGAGTAGCGATCAGACAGATCTGCTCGGCCTCTGCGCGTTTCTGCTCGACGGCCGGATCGTTCAGCAGTCTCAAGGCCAGCGTATACTGCTCTTCGGCCGGGCACATTTCCCCTTGCGCATACCAGGCATTGCCATAGTTCACGTGGGCTTGGTAGAGCCGCCGGAAAACGTCCTGGTAATCGGGGGCAACAGCATAGAGTTGCTCAAAACGCTCGATACAGCGCTGCCAATCCACTCCCCAGTACCCCAGCGCGGTCATGTACTGGACGGCCAGGCTGCGTTGGGTCAGTGCTTCCTCGTCCAGTGGGCGCAAGGCTACGGCCCGGTCGAGATAGAAAATGCCCTCCTCGAAGCGTTGCTCGTCCAAGAGCGCCATCCCCGCATTGTACAGACTAGTAAAGAGCATCTCCTCAACCGCCTGGGCCTGGTAGGTCGAGTCCAGGGCACGCAGTTGGGTCAACGTGGCTGCTGCCTCTTCCCACTCTTGAGCCTCATAATGCTCGACTGCCTGTCGGTATAGGTCTTCCGCGACAATCTGAAACGTTTTCACGGTTGGGGTGGGGCGGGCGGCGATGCGTGCTCGGGCTTCGGCAATGCCCTGCCGAGCCAGTTGAGCCAGTGTGGGATCGGGACCTAACGCGAGCACATATTCAAACTCACCGATGGCGAGCTCGAATTCGCCGGCATCGAGCCGCCTCAGACCATTTTGGTAATGCTCTTCGGCCTGTGCCTGGAGTTGCTGCTGTTTCTCGCGTTCCCCCTGATAGATGCCACCATAGACCGCTCCTCCCATGATGAGCGCGAGGACCAGCAGCAGGCCGATGGCGCCCAGCAGGAAACGGAGCAGATTGGAGCGCAACTGCTGCCGTGGAGCGCGGCTTTCCAACTCCACCGGCACACTCACCACCGGCATCGGTGGCTGCTTGGCTCGCCGGGAGCGTCGAACAGGGCGTGTTTCAGCCACGGTCGCACCGCACTCCGGGCAGATGAGCAGATCATCAGGTACTCTGGTTCGGCACTCGGGACAGCGCATTACCCTTTCTCCAGGCAGGCTGGAAAACGCCCACGATTATAGCCGGTTTGACACAACTTGTCCAGTTGGCGCTTGCTCCCCATTCATGCTATACTTTCCACCCTGGAGAGGCGTGATGGACGAATACAACCTGCTCATCGTGAGCGACCTGCACCTGTGCGAGGGCATGGATCGCAAGACCGGCAAATTCTGCCGGCTGGAAGATTTCCTGTTCGACAATGTCTTCGCACGCCTGCTGCGCTACCATGAAGGGATCAGGCACCAACCCCGCTTCGGTGGCCGACCGTGGCTGTTGATCCTCAATGGCGACACGTTCGACTTTTTGCAGGTGACCTCTTTGCCGGAGGACGATAGAGTGCTCCGACTTGCCGCAGGCGTCGAGCGCATCGAAAAACTGCCGATCGACGAACAAGACTACGGCCTGGGAACGACGGCTGAGGAGTCGAAATGGAAGATGAGACGGATTGCCGAGGGGCATCAAACGTTCTTTGCCGCATTGGGCCGCTTCATCGCAGATGGCAATCGCATCGTCGTGATCAAGGGTAACCATGACCTCGAACTTCACTGGCCTGCGGTGCAGGAACGCCTCGTCAAAGAGATCGAACGGGCATACGTGCGCGAACGATTGTCCTCCGGCAAGGGCCCGGCGATTACATCGGCGGAATTGCGAGCCGGCATCTGTTTCTGCCCCTGGTTCTATTATGAGCCGGGACGCCTCTACGTCGAGCATGGCGGGCAATACGAACCCGCCAGCCACTGCCCCGACTACTTGAACCCGGTGAGGCCCGACGACCCGACCCAGATCCGGTTGCCATGGGGGAGCATGTTCGTGCGCTACCTGTTCAACAAGATCGAGGACGTGCACCCCTTCGCCGACAACGTCAGACCGATCACGCGCTACATCACCTGGGCGTTCAGCAAATCGCCCATCAAGACGCTCGATCTGCTCTTGACGCGCGGCTGGGTCTTTCTGCGCGCCTTTTGGAACGTGGCGAACACGACAGTCGAGATTGCACTGCACAGGCCACAGTCAAGCCGGTCGCACACGCAAGACCTTGTGCCCCTGCCACCGGAAGTTCTGGAACGGATTGCAGCCGTCGTGCAGCGACGGCTCAAGGCGGCCCGCCAGGATTGGATCGGCGCCGTGGTGCGCAGTTTGCCCACCGTGGTACTGGTCGCCCTGATCGCCTTGATGGCGCTGATGGCGATCGCCGCTCAGTGGTTGCTCGCCAGTGTGTGCCTGGTACTGATCGTGGCGGTTTCTTTCGTACGGCACTGGCTCAGGCGCCGCTTCAGCACCGGCATAAACGACTTCTTGCTGCCCACAGCGCGTGAATTGGAGCAGGCTCTCAAGCCCGACCACGCAGTGCGCTACATCGTGATGGGGCACGATCACCAGGCGAACTTTGAGCAACTGGAACGGGCCTGGTATGTCAACACGGGAGCCTGGGTGCCGGTCTATGAGAAGGAGGGGCCTATCGAATGGCGCGAAGTACTGACGTTCTTTCGCCTGATCTGGGGCTACGAAGGCCCCCCGGAGTTGCTGCGCTGGGACGATGGCGCTGGCGAGCCGGCACGCCTAGTGTTACGCCCAGGGCCGAATCGCTGAGCATCCTTCACAAAAGCCCCACCTGACTGTGGTCCCCCAGCGTCAGTTTGTATGCCTTGGGCTTGATGGGGGAGCGCGTCAGATAAACGTGTCGGCCAATCAGGCTATCTTGAATGCGGGCCGGGATGTCGCGGATCACACTGTGCTCCAGAACGATCGTCCGCTCGATCTCACTGTCTTCGATCAAGACATCATGATAGATCGAGGTAAAGGGCCCGATGTACGAATTGATGATACGGGTACGCTCGCCGATGATCGAAGGCCCGCGGATCACACTGTTGATGATCTCTGCACCCTGTTGGACCGTGACCCGGCTATCTACTTGTGAGTCACGGTCTACATAGCCCTCGATTTGGGGTATCAGTTCCTCCAGCACCAGACTGTTGGCCTCCAGCATATCCTCGCGCTTACCTGTATCAATCCACCAGCCCTGATGGATGTAGGGGTAGACCCGGTAGTCGTGCTCTATCAGCCATTGAATGGCATCGGTGATCTCTAGTTCACCACGCCAGGAAGGGGTAATGCCGTCCACTGCTTCGTGGACGTGATGATCGAACATATAGATGCCGACCAGTGCCAGGTTAGAGCGAGGGGCCTTGGGCTTTTCGACCAGCCGTACGATGCGTCCAGATTCATCCAGTTCCGCCACGCCATACTGCTCCGGATGGGCCACCTGGGTAAGGACAATCTGGCTGTTCCATTCGCTCTCGGCGAACTGGCCGATGAGGTTCGAGATACCGCCTTGAATCACGTTATCGCCCAGGAACATCACAAAGCGCTCGCCACCCAAGAACTCACGGCTCACTCGAACGGCGTGTGCCAGCCCCAGGGGTTTCTCCTGGTGAATATACGTGATCGTTACCCCCCAACGCTGTCCTGTTCCGACCGCAGCCTTGACCTCTTCGGCGGTGTCACCAACGACGATGCCGATGTCGGTAATGCCGGCGTCGCGGATCGCCTCGATGACACGAAAGAGCACCGGTTTGTTGGCGACAGGGATGAGTTGTTTGGCACTGGTGTAGGTCAGCGGGTACAGACGAGTGCCCTTGCCTCCGCTGAGTACAAGTCCTTTCATGCTCAGTATCCCCCCAATACCACGCCGCGCGGCGCATCGTTCAATACGGCCCCGACGAGGCGGACGTGCACGCGCTCTAGCAGTTCTTTCGCCCGTTGCGTGTGATCGCGCCGCGTGCGTCCGGCGCTGATGACCAGGAGGACGCCATCTACCTTGGCGCCCAGCACAACCGCGTCGGTGACGGCAATGACGGGGGGCGCGTCGAAGAGCACGATGTCGGCGTGGGATTTGAGCGCCGCGATGACCTGCTCCATCCTGCGCGAGCCCAGGAGATCGGCCGGATTGGGCGGCAGCGGGCCGCTGGGCAAGAACCACAGGTTCTCCACGCCCGTTTTCACCAGCGGCGGATTCTCCATCGCCTTCTCCTCGACGAACATGGTCGTCAGTCCTCGTTCGTTCGCCACGTCGAAAATCCCGTGTAGCGCCGGGCGGCGCAGGTCGGCGTCCACCAGGAGTGTGCGCCGTTCCCCTTGCGCCAGCGTGACCGCCAGGTTAGCCAGGACAACAGATTTGCTCGCATCGGCCGTAGGCGCGGTCACGACGAGCGTTTCGATGGGCTTGTCGAGCGCGGCAAAGGTCAGGTTGGTACGCAGCGTGTGGTAGGCCTCGGCGGCCGGGCTGCGGGGGTTGGTTAGGGTGATCAGGTCAAGTGGTTTGGGCATAGGCGGTCCCTCTTTTGGTTTGTTAGTTGGTTGGTTATTTGTGGGGGATGGCGGCGATGACGGTGAGATTCAGTTGGCGCTCCAGGTCTTGTGGGGTGCGGACGACGCCGGCTTCGACCCATTCCAGGAAGAAGATGACGGCGCCGGCGATCGCCAGCCCAAAGATGCCACCGGCGGCGGTGACGATCTTGGTCTTGGGCCAAGTCTGGCTGTAGCGAGGATAGTCGCGCTTGGAAGCATAGACGCGGTCTTCTTTGCGCTGTTTCTGGTTCTGCTCGTCGCGCCACTGGATGAGGAGGTCGGCCCACGCGGCGGCGATGCGGTTGGCCTGCTCGCCATCACGGTCCTCGACCTCGATCTGGATGACCATGCGGTCGTCCTGGGCGGCAAAATGGACGTTGGGACGCAGTTGTTCGGGTGTCATGGACAACTGCAACCGGTCTATCACCCGCTGCGCCCATTGGTCGGAATCGGCCGTCGTCATGTAATTGCGCAAGAGCCACTTGGTGGACTGGGTAAGTCCCAGGTCGGGGCGCGCCGGCTCGATAATGACCTCGACGGTAGAGGTGTAGCGCGGGGTCTGTAGTTTGCTGAAGACAAAGGCGCTACCGGCGGTCAGCAGGACGGCGACGGCGATGATCCACCAGCGCCGCAACAGGATGTGGATATAATCGGTCAGTTCCATACGAGAACACCTCCTCGGGGAAGCGAGCGGTATTGTACCATTCTGCACGACAAATGACAAATGAGCAGATGACCAAATACCGGTTCCGGCTTGTCATTTGTCATTTCCGGGGTATCTCTCCCACCACCTTCACTCCCAGCGCCTCGACTTCCGCCGCCTCACGCACGGTAGGGTCGAGGTAGTGCCACAGGAATGCGAGCGCGGCGCCGACGATGAACGCCAGTGCGATCTTGATCGCCGGCCCCATCAACTGTGTGCGCAGTCCAGGGGCAAGCAGGATGGGCGTAGGCGTATCCAGCAGCCGAGCCGCCGGTTCGACGCCCTGCAACTGGGGAAAGTAGGCTGCGCCGTTGGTGGTCAATTCGATGGCGATGGCCTCGGCCACGGCACCGATCTGCACAGGGTCAGGCCAGGTAAGATAGACGACGGCGATGGATTGGGCATTGTCGCTGGCTATGTGGGCCTGGATGTCGCTGGCAGGCACGTCAAGCCCTGCTTCCGCCAGACGCGCCGAGACGGCCTGAGCAAAGGCCGCGCTCTTGGCAGCATCGGCCAGGCCGTTGGCGATGTACTCGGAGGTGAGCCAGGCATAGTAGCGGTCATAGTCCACGCTCAAGCCCGCCGGCTCCGTTCCCGCAGCAAAACGCATCACCACCTGGTAGACTGGCGGGGGCAGCGCGTAAGTGGCGGCGACATAGACGGCCACGACGAGCACCGGCGCAACGACAAGCCACCAGCGGCGCAGGAGTATCTTCAAGTCAGTACGGATTTCCATTCACGTGCCTCTTTCCGGCGAGTAGACAAGGCACAGGTAGACAAGTATATCAGAGGGAAACCCTTGTCTACTTGTCTCCCTGTCTCCTTGCTGCCTCAATAAACTGACCCAGTTGCTCCTTGAACACTTCCACCGCGAACCGCTCCGCGTTGGCGCGGCAGACGCGCGGGTCAATGGCCTCAGGGTCAAAGTCGCGCACGGCGGCAGCGAGCGCCTCGGGCGTGGGTTCCTCGAAGAACGTACCGGTCTGGCCGCGGATCACCGTGTCGAACGCGCCGCCGCCACGATAGGCGATCACGGGACGACCGGCGGCCTGGGCCTGCACCGGCGCGATGCTGAAATCTTCCCTGCCGGGCAAGATGTACGCGCGGCAGCGGGCGAACAGGTCGGGCAGTTGCTCATCGGGGACACGGCCCAGGAAGGTGATCGTGGGGCCGGCGAGCGCTTCTAGGGCAGCACGGTCGCGCCCATCACCGGCGATGACCAGCGGCAGCCCCAACTGATTGAAGGCCCGTATCGCCAGGTCAATGCGCTTGTAGGGGACGAGGCGCGAGACGATGAGGTAATAGTCGTCGTAGGCGGAGGCGGGCTCGAAACGTGCAGTATCTACTGGTGGATAGATGACGGTCGAGTCGCGCCGGTAGTAGCGGCGGATGCGTGCCTGCACTTCGCGCGAGATGGCGATAAAGTGGGTGACCCGCTGTGCGGCCCGGTAATCCCAACGGCGCAACAGGCCGATGAGGGGACGGAGCGCGATCCGGCCGGCAGGTGGCAGCGCTTCACGCGCGGCATAGTCTTCAAAGCCCCAGATGTAGCGCGTCGGCGTCAGGCAATAGCAGATGTGGGGCGCACGGCCCGTGCGCACGCCGTGGCAAAAGCCGGACTTGTTGCTCAACACGAGGTCGTAGCCGGAGAGATCGAGCCGCGAAAAGGCCAGGGGATAGAGCGGCAGGTAGGGCTGGTGGTGGCGGTAAATGCCGGGCAGGCGGTCCATCCAGGTCGTGCGGATGTCCCACGACCGATACGCCTCCGGCATCCCCTCGCGCCAGTACATCGAGGTATAGATGGGAGCGCCGGGGAACATTTCGACGAGTGTCTCCAGCACATCCTCCGCCCCGCCGATCTGGTTGAGCCAGTCGTGGACTAATGCCAGGTCCATTAGCGTTCTCGCTGCCGGCTGAACATTCCCAGGGTAGACGCCACCACACGCTCCAGTTCAGCCAGCACCGCATCCGAGATCTGGCTGAGGCGAGTGACGAGACGGTCCCGATCTAGCGCGCGTATCTGATGCCACAAAGCAACCGAATCTTGCGCCAAGCCGCCTTCTGGGGCTGGAATCAAGAGACAGGAGGGCAATTGTGCACGTCGAAGGTTGTCAGATCGTCTGATGTCATCTCGGCCACGGTTGCCCATCGCTGTCATCTCAATCTCCGTTCCGCTCTCATTCAAGTACATTCACAATTAGCCAGAAACGTGGCGGGACGCCTTTTTCGCTGTCATCTGGACACCCATGAGGCGGATTTTCCCATATCATTGCCGGACTTGGCGAACCCACAGGTCAGTTGGAAGCAATGTCTGGGGGGAGAAAAGCCCCCTGGTCTTATTGTGAATGGACTCTATTATATCACATCTTGCAGGCCCAGTTGTCGTTTTTTTCGCTACATCTACCGCTGTGAATGTCCGTTGAACCACTTGCAGTGGCCGCCAACTCATCCGGTGCGCCGGCGAAGGCCCCAACCGCGCGAGCGCCTGCCGGTGTGCACGCGTGCCGTAACCCTTGTGGCGGGCAAAGCCATAGCCGGGCCAGTCGTCATCGAGCGCCGTCATCAGCCGGTCGCGGGCCACCTTGGCGACGATGCTGGCGGCGGCCACGCTCAGGCAGCACGCGTCGGCCTTGGGGAGGCTGCGCTGCGGCAGGGCAACCTCCGGCAGGCGCACATAGTCAATCAGCAGCGCGTCGGCCTGCCCGTTCAGGCACTCTACAGCACGCGCCATCGCCCGGCGGGTGGCTGCGGAAATGCCCAGCGCGTCCACCTCGGCGGGGCTGGCCCACCCCACACCTACCGCCTCTGCGATCTCGTGAATGAGCGGCCAGAGCGCCTCGCGCTGCGTAGGAGTCAACTGCTTGGAGTCGCACACGCCCTTCAACCTATCGGCCAGGTCGGGGCGGGCGAGCGGCAATACAACCGCCGCCGCGCACACAGGCCCGGCCCATGCGCCGCGCCCGGCCTCGTCAACCCCGGCGATGCGGGTGTAGCCGGCCTTGTATAGGATCATCTCCTCGGAGAGACTGGGGTGCATGGCGGTAAGGCGTAAGGCGTAAAACGTAAGGCGTAAAACGTAATGCGTAAAACGTAAGCGTAAGGCGTAAGATTACGTTTTACGTCTTACGTTTTGCGTTTCACGTCATAAAGGCCGGCGCGCCCGTTGCGACGGATGCGCAATACCTCCCGCAGCATATCCCACGAATCGCGCAGCGGGCGGACGCGGCTACCCTCGCCGTAATACCAATGGATGGGCACTTCGACCAGGCGGTAGCCACGCCGCAACGCCGCGTGCAGCACCTCCACGTCGAACGCCCACCCATCAACTGTCTGAAGCGAAAAAAGGTCGCGGGCGACCTCGCGCCGGAAACACTTGAAGCCGCACTGGGTATCCTGAATGCCCGGAACCGCCAGGTGGCGCACGATGAGATTAAAGACGCGCCCCATCAGATGGCGGTACCAGGGTTCGTTATGGCGTACCGCCCCCGGCGCTTCACGCGAGGCGATGGCGATATCATAACCGGAAAGCGCAGGCGACAAGAACTTGGTGATTTCCTCGACAGGCATCGCCAGATCGGCATCGCAGATGAACAGGTACTCGCCGCGGCCTTCGAGCATTCCCTTACGCACGGCGGCGCCCTTGCCGCGTACCGGCTGGTAGAGCAGCGAAACGCCGGGATGACCGGCGGCGATTTCGTGCACGATCTGAGGAGTCCGGTCGGTGCTGGCATTGTCCACGACGATCACCTCGACCGGATAGGGTTGGGCCTCGGCGAAGGCGATGATCTGCGGCAGCGTCTCCGGCAGGCGGCGCTCTTCGTTGTAGGCAGGGACAATGATGGTCAAGAGGGGTTGCTCTGGCATAGCGCCTATCATACCCGCTTCAGAGGCTTTCGTCAACCCCGGCCAGGACGCTTTCGAGATACGTTCGGTCAACGGTTCGGCTGCGTTGCACGGCGCGCCGCTTACGGAGCATCTTGGGGATGCCCAGGAGGCCTGCGAGTTGCCCGCGCAGCCGTGCCCGCGCCGCTGCCCCGCGCCAGGCACGTAGCGCCTCGCCTGTGATCGTCAATTGCGCCCGCAGGATCGCCCGCCAGTGCGCTCGCCACAGGTCGCCGGGATAGTCCTTCGCCAGCAGGTAGATGAAATTGCGCCCATCGTAGAAACTGGCGGTAGTGCCGCCACCGGTAGCGCTCAGTTTGTGGTAGACCACAGCACGCGGCGCATAGACGCAGTGCCAGCCGGCCAACTGCGCCCGCCAGGCCAGATCGAGGTCCTCGCAGGAATAGAAGAAATCCTCGTCCAGAAGGCCAATCTGGTCAAGCATGGCCCGGCGATAAGCGGCACTGCCCCCGCAGGCGCTGAATACGTATTCCTCTCGGTCGTACTGACCGGTGTCCTTCTGCCACACACCGCGATTGCCGGGCAGGCCGTTCACGCGATAAACGTCGCCCGCTGTGTGGAACGTATCACGCCGGTCGAAGAGCAACATCTTGGAGGCGACCAGCCCGGCTTCGGGGTGACGGTGGAATGCGGCGGCCACTTCCTCCAACCAGCGCGGATCGGCTTCGGTATCGTTGTTGAGCAGGGCGATAAACGCGCCGTGCGCCACGCGCATCCCGGCGTTACAGGCGCCCGCAAAGCCACGGTTCTCCCCCAAGGCCAGCACACGCACTTTGGGATAGTCGCGCGCCAAGAGTTCGAGCGAGCCGTCGGTGGAGCCGTTATCGGCGACGATGATCTCGACGTGCGGATAGGTCTGGCGACGCAGGCTCTCCAAACAGGTAGGGAGGTGGTGGACGGCGTTCCAGTGGGGGATGATGACACTGATGAGATCGGAGAGTGGGGATTGAATCATTGGAAGAACTCGGCGGATGCCTCTTGCCAGCTGATGAGATGTTCTGGAAATTCATCCAGAACGCGGTGCAGTTGTGGAAGCATCTCTTGCATATATCTGCTCCTCCAGGCGTTCCGCCTCTTGAGAGAATACGAGCAATTGTTCGGTCAGGCGGATACGCTCCTCCTGGGTGAGGGAAGCCCACAGCGCCTCCTGTTCTCGGCGCATCTCTTCATAGTCCTGCGCGATTTGTCGCCATAGCATAGCGAGGTTCTCCTGTTTCATCGTCTACTCCTTCCGTTCCAGATGCAGAAACTCCGCCAGCGCCTCCTGCCAGGGACGCAGGGTAATCCCCAGAGCAGCGGCAGCGGTGTTGGCGAGCGGCGCGAAACGTGGTGGGGTAGAGGCCCGCCGAAAGTCGGCCAGCGCGATCGGCTCGACCGGCACGTGCTCTCGCCCGCTCAGGCGCAGGATCTCGCAGGCAAAGTCATAGCGCGAGCAGTAGCCGGCGTTGGTCAGGTGGTAGACGCCGTAGGCGCCGGTCTGGATGAGCGCGGCAATGGCCGCTGCCAAATCGGGCGCGTAGGTGGGGTTGCTTACTTCGTCGGCTACGACGCGGAGCGCGCCTGTCTCATCGGCCAACTGGATGATCCGGTGCGGAAAGTTGCGCCCGCCAGGCGCGTAGAGCCAGGCAGTGCGCACGATGTAGAAACGGGTGAGCAGATGGCACACAAACCACTCGCCGGCGGCCTTGGACTTGCCGTAGGGGTTGATCGGGTTCATGTTGTCCCACTCGCGGTAGGGTTCCATCGCCGTGCCATCAAAGACCTCGTTAGTGCTCACATAAGCCAGCGCCGCGCTGCACGCCGCACAGGCCAGGGCGACGTTCTGCGTGCCGAGCGCATTGGCGCGGTACGCCCGTTCCGGGTCGCGCGCGCAGCCGTCCACGTCGGTCCAGGCGGCGGCGTGGATCACCACGTCGGGCGTAAAATCGGCGATGGCACGAGCAATCGCCACACGGTCGGTCACATCCAGTTCCGGCAGGTCACAGCCCGCCAGGGTGTGTTCGGCCAGCGCTGCATACAACGCGCGGCCCAATTGACCTTTGCAGCCGGTGATGAAGATGCGCATTATGCGACCCCTGCAAACAAGTCACGCTCCACCCGCTCGCCCCGCTGAAATGGCGGCACGGCGCGGTAGAAGGTCTCGGTAGACTGCCAACGGCGCACCAGCCATGCTGGCAATCGTCCCCAGAACGAACGCGGCCCCGACTGCTGACTGGAGTGGCAGGCCGCCGCTTTCTGCTTGACGTCGTAGGTGGCGCGGATGTCAATGCGCGTAGTGATCGGCAGTTCGTGTTCGAGTACCGCGCGCAGGTTGATGTCGCGGTTCTTGCCCACCGCCGCCGGGTCCACGCCGAAGAGCGGCATCAGCCGCACGCCCCAGCGCAGCGTGGTGTGTGGGAAGGTGGCGAAGTAGAGTTTCTGCGGTGGGTCGGATTGGCAATCCGACCTACAACGTTGGAAGGCGGCGACGGTGGTGCGGTGCATGGCGATGTGATCGGGGTGGCCGTAGCCGCCGTAGGGGTCGAAGGTGAGCACAACCTGCGGGCGTAGTTGGCGCATCAGGTCAGCCACCTGTTCAGCGAGTACGTCGGGATCGGCGCGCACGAGCGCCCGCGGATGTTGGTTGGCCAATGATCCGGCCATCCCCGAGTCACGGTAGCCCAATAGATGCACCTCGGTCAGCCCCAGGATGGACGCTGCACAGCGTAACTCTTCCTCGCGGCGGCAGGCCAGGTCCTCGCACGCGCCCCAATCGGTGATGTCGCTGTCGCCGGCCTCGCCGCGCGTGGCGCACACGAGATGCACTGCCACGCCCTCGGCAGCGCATTTCGCCAGCGTCCCGCCGGGGCCGAAGGTTTCGTCATCTGGGTGGGCAAAGACAGCAAGTAGTCTCCGTACGCGCATTTGTCCACACCCCGATCTAAGCGCCGGGGCTGAGGAACTCTCACGGGCCTCGGCCCTCCAGTAATCCCCTAAACCACGCCAAAAAGTCGCCGGGTGTGCCAATGCGCAGGCCGGACCTGATGGCCACGTTGGGATCATCCACAAAGTGCTTGCGGTTCAGCGTCACCAAATAATCTACCCCAAGTGACATTGCCGCTGCCAGAATGGGTGCATCCTTGTGGTGAATGATCTCGCCAGCAGCCACAACCTCTGCTGGAGAGGGTGCAACAGCCTGTTCCAAAGGACATGCGACGAGGAAGCGGCGATATTCGGGTATCGCCCTGGGGAGTTTCTCCTGTATATTGCGCTCGGCTTCTACGAGCACCTCTTCCGAAACCACCAGGGTCACGAGTTGCGCTTCGGCGAGGGATAGGATGACGTTGCTGGCCCCGGTGGGGGAGGCCAGACCAGCAATGAGGGCACTGGTGTCTATGAAAACTCTAGGCCGCAAGGCCGTATTTCTCCTTGACGTAGATCTCCCGTTGCTTTTCCAAACCGTCCAAAAGGTCTTCCAAGGTTACGCCTTCCTCCTGCATGATAGCCTCTATGGCCCGGGCAATCTCCGGGACCATCAGCCTCTTGCGGGTGGCAATGAGCGTATCTCCCAGGCGCATCAGAGAAAAGATGTCCCGATCCTTGATCCCCATCTCGCGGCGTATCTCCGCAGGGATGGTGAATTGACCCCGTCCCCGTATTTGCACTACCATTGGTTCACTGGTCTCTGGAGCGATATCGGACATACCACTTCACCTCGTCAGAAATTCTGAAATCCCTCAAGATCATTGTACATCCGGCGGGGCTATTTGTCAAAGCCTGTAGCACGCAAACTGGGTACTACAACGTGAAATGTGATGCGCGACTTCAGGACATGCATCACGTTTCACTCCAACTTCTGGTCGCAATGCACACGCTGTCCGCAGACCAGGCAGCGGTGCGGCTCGTCGTGGTTGCGGGCAGCCCAACCGTCGGCCAGATCGGCACGCATACACTCCAGCGTCTTTAACAGCGCCTCCTCCAGTTCGGGCGTATAATCCACCTCGAAGGTGCAGTCGGCGTACTTGATGATGCCGCGTGGCGGCCGACGGCGGTAGCACTCCTCAACCAGCAGGCAGTAGGCCGCCAGTTGCAGGACGTGTGAAGGATACGGCTGAGCAGGAGCATGACCGGACTTGACCTCGACGGGGATCAGGTCATCGCCGTCGGCCACCAGATAGTCGGGCTTGCCGGTGAGCGAGAACTCGCGCGAGAAAAGCGGGCGCTCCAGCCTGCCCCAGCCGCCAGTGTCGGAATAGACTACACGCCCCTGCGGCAATCCACTCCGTGCTTGCCCGCGACGCGCCAGCCACAGGAGCACCAGCCCCACGCTCAACAGCGCAAAAAACCACCACCCCATATCCAACCAACCAACCAACTAACTAACCACCCACACCACCCCCACCACCGCCGCCAACACCAAAACGACATACGCCAGCCGTCTCAACGCGAGCGCCCCCCTCACCCCCAGGCCATGCCGGATATGCATCGCCTCGCCTGCCGCCAATTCCTGCCGATTGGCCGGTGGCCTGCCTTCGACGCTGCCCAGCCACCAGGCCTGTGCGCAGAACGTGTACTGGCCGATCTCGCTGGCGCGGATGACACGCTCGCGGGCATCAGCCATTGCCCACACGCTCCTCGAACTCGTGGAGGGCTTGCACCAGGCGATCCTGACGCAGGCTATTGGTGAGATCGCCGCGCGTGCGCTCGAGCACCGCACGCAGTTGGTCTATGCGATGACGCAACCCTCCGGTGATGGCATCGGGGAAATCGAAGGTGACGAGCACGTCATAGACTTCATCCATCGCGTTCAGCAGTCGCTCGGCCTCGGCGGTGCTGCCGCGCCGCAGTTCATCGAGACAGCGGCGACGCATCTCGCTGGCTGCCTCACACAGACCGTTGAGGTACGTGGCATAGGGCACAGCCAGCGTCTCCGGCTGTGGAATGGCCGTGTTGCTGGCAAAGGCAAACGTGGCGTGCGCTTCGACCAATTCCTTGAGTGCGTCCTGTGTGTATCCGGCGCACCACAGATCGGGGTAATCGGCCAGCGTCTTGCGGATGCAGGCGGCGGTCTCGTCGGCCTGCGCCAGCAGGCTACGCGCCTCGTCCCATTCGTTACGGTGGCTGGCGCGGATGGCGGTGGCACACAGGCGGGTCAGTTCACGGGAGCGGTGTAGGGCCTCGTCGCGGGCGCCATCGCGGGCCTCGAAATCGGCGCGAATGCGTTCGGCGATCGTCTCCAGGTCATCCATGGGCATCACTCCTTCGGCGGCTGCGGTGGCCGGGCGGCGCCGAAGAACTGCTGTGCCAGCAAGTCGCTATCGGCAGGCACCTTGATCTCACCAAACTGCTGCTCGTACTTTTCCAGGTTCTCGCTCAGCGCCCGCAACAGGAGTTTGGCATGCAACGGCGTGTTGATAATGCGCGCACAGACTTTGGCCCTGGGCGTGTTGGGCAACACGCGGGCGAAATCAATGATGACCTCGGATGGCGTGTGCGTGATGATGGCGAGGTTGGCATAGATGGCGTCCAGGTCGGCCGGAACCTCAATGTTGATCTGTGCCGGATGAGGTGGGGTATTCATGCGTACCTCCAAAGTGAGATGGACGGAGAATCGCGCCCATCGTACCTCAAAATGAGCCGGTTGTCAAAGCCGAGACCGGCCGAAAAAAAGCCCGTTTCCTCCGGGGAAACGGGCTTCTGGCTACCACCGCCCCCTAGAAGGGGATCTCTTCCACTTCGGCAGGGGCTTCCTCGAACTCGGTGGGCGCCTCGGCCGGCGCTGCCTCACCCGGCCGACCGAGGAACTTGACCGCGAGTGCGGTGACCTCGTACTGGGCGCGGGCTATCCCGTCGTTACCGGTCCAGATGCGCGGGCCGCCCGTCGTGGGATCGGGCCGTAGTTGCCCCTCGATCAACACCTGCCGCCCCTTCTGCAGATATTGGTTGCAGGTCTCGGCCATTCGCCGCCACGCAGTGACACGGAACCAGGTCGTCTCGTCGTGTTGCTGACCATCCTGGCCCGTCCAGCGCCGGTTACTGGCAACCGAGAAGGTGGTGACGGGTGTCCCATCGGGCGTGTAGCGCATCTCCGGGTCCCGTCCCAGGTTGCCGACGATGATGATTTTGTGGTACATGATAACCTCCTTTTATGTTGTTGGTTGGTCCACAGTGGCATTATCTTACCCCGAAAACGGAATAAAGTCAAAAAGCCAGGCCCCTGCCGGTCGAGCAGGGGCCTGGAGAGAGAGTGCGAGGGCGCATACACATCTTGGGGGAGCAGACATCGCAGGGCCACCGTGTGCTCGAAGCACACGGCTGACCAAATAAAAGCCCCTGCGGGCTTGTTTTCAGCCCCCGAAGGTGGCTTCGACCTGCTCAGCCCGGCGCAAAAGCGCCGGGCACAAGTCCACTCCCCGGAGTGCTGTATGCACCCAGATTGCGAACGCGAGCCAACTAACTGGTAACTGCTCACCCTGTCATTGCGAGCCGCCCGAAGGGCGGCGAAGCAATCCCTGGTTGCGATGAAGGAGATTGCTTCGGGCGCTTCGCGCCCTCGCAATGACAGGTGGGGAGCCGTTATACTAACTGGTGAAAATCGGCGCAAGCCCAGGGCTGACCGTAGCCAAATCTCGGACCTTGCCGAGTTCCAGCCCATTGATGGTGACCCGCGCCTCGTCCAGCCCGTTGATGATCAACTCGGCCTCCTTGCGGTAGGCATCCATCACGTAGGGGATACCGGAGACCTTGGCCGCCTCCTCGGTGAGGGCAACCAGATCGTCGCGGCTGATGGTCGAGACGCGGAAGTTGCGGCTGCCGGCCATCAACTGCTGCAGGCCGACGCGCAGTTTATCGGCGAACGAGTAGAACGCGATCGCCCCCAGCGGCATCTCCTTGACTTCGTCGCCGTAGCGGGCACGCAGGACCTCGTAATTCACAAAGATCTCTTCCACCGTGCTGCCGTACTGCGAGACGGTCTTGGGCAACTTGCCCTCCTTCAGCCACTCGCCGATGTTCTTGCCAACCATGCCCGGGATCATCAGCGCGCGGCCCATGCAGACCGCCTTGACGAACGGGGCGCCCATGGCAATCGCCTTGAAGATGTGATCCTCGGTCGAAAAGCCGCCGGCGATGGCGATGTCGGGAACGTAGGCCCCCTTGGCCGCCAACATGCTGCACAATTCGTAGGTCATCGCCTCCAGATAAAAAGTCGGGATGCCCCACTCGCTCATCATGCGCCAGGGGCTCATACCGGTGCCGCCGCCCGCGCCATCAATCGTCAACAGGTCAATCTTGGCATCGGACGACCACTTGATCGCCATGGCCAGTTCGCGCATGGGATACGCGCCCGTCTTGAGCGTGACGCGCTTGGCGCCCAGGCTGCGCAGCCGCTCGACTTCCTTCATGAACCCATCCTGGTCAATAAAACCCAGCCGCGAGTGGCGCTCGAAACTGCTTAGCGCGCCATCCCTGAAAGCAGCCTGGTTGGCCGGGTCGGAAGGATCGGGGGTGACCAGGTAGCCGCGCTTTTGCAATTCCAGCGCCCGCTCCAGGCTATCCACCTTGATCTCGCCGCCGATGCACTTGGCCCCCTGCCCCCACTTCAGTTCGATCGTCTCTACGCCGAGTTTCTCGATCACATACTCGGCGACGCCGAAGCGGGTATCCTCGACGTTCATCTGCACGATGATGTCGCCATAGCCGTTGTGCCAGCGGCGGTACTGCTCCACGCGGCGGCGCATGTCGGGCGATTCGACGATCTTGCCCCGCTTGTCCAGTTGGAGTTCGGGGTCAATGCCGCACACGTTCTCGCCGCAGACGATGGTGATGCCGGAGATTGCCGCGCCCACGGCAAAGTGCTCCCAGTTACGGCGGGCGACGTCGGTCGAACCGAGCGCCCCGGTAAAGACCGGCATCGTCATCTTGACCTTGTGCTGATAGCCGTACTCGGTCTCGGTGTTCACCATCGTGAACAAGGTGTTATCGGGGTTGCCCTCCACTCCCTCCGGCAGCCCCTTGGCGCCCAGGGCATAGCCCAGGATGTTCAGATGGGAATAATCCACCGGGTACTCCTTATCGGTACCGGCGGTGAGGGTGCCGAATGGCCCGGGGTAGAGCAGTTCGCGGCCGCGGAACGAAGCCTGGAAAATCTCGCAATTGCCCGTGCAGCCGTCCACGCAGCGGGTACAGATGCCGGAACTCGGCACCACGGTTCTGGCGCGATTGACCGTTTGGGTCGTATCGCCTGAATTGGGTCGTTGCAGATTCATCTCACTTCCTCCAAAAGATCAGGTTTATGGCCTGTTGAGCCCATTTGCAGACGGTTTTCGAGCAACGTGAAATGCTCGCTCAAAGCCCTCTTGCCTTCCTCATAGCGGCCGGCTACAATGGCCTCGGCCATCGTCCTGTGGCTCGCCCACATGCTCTCGTAGTAGCGGTAGTCGAAGTAACGGTGCAATCCGACGGCCTCATAGGCATCCCAATAGACCCTCAAGATGCCCTGGGCGAACTGGTTATCGAGCCGGCGAAACATAAGCAGATGGAAATCGCGATGCTCTTTGTTCGGGATTTCCGCCGGAGTGCCCTTGAGCCGGCGCTCGGCGCTCTCCAGGATGCTCAGCAGTTCTTCCTGGTCCTTCTGGTCGAGGGCACGTACAGCCTCATCCCAGAACCCGGTCTCGACCTGCACCCTCAATCTGTAGAAATGGTCGAAATTCCTCCAGTCGCACGCAATACTGTATAGAATGACGGTGCGAATGGCGGTGTAAAAGTCGAAGGGGCGGACGTAGGTGCCGTCACCAGGCCGCATGTCCACCACGCCATAGGCCCGCGCGACGACCAGTTCCTCGCGCAGTTTCCCCAGGCTGACCCCGAACCTGGCAGCCAATTCGTCTAGCGGGGGCAATTTGACCGGCTCGCTTGCACCCTGGGCAGCGAGTTCCTCGTCAACGATGTATTGGAGGATCGCGTAGGGGAGAATGCCTTGCAGCATGCCGACTCCCTTATCTTTGTTCCTATTCGTTCTATGCCATATATTGTAAAGATTGTATCTATTGGCTGCATTGTACCAGTAGACGCCAGGTTTGTCAAGCCAAACTGCCGGTGAAGGATGTGGTGTCCTACGGTCTATTTTGCTCCAGGCGATCTTGGAGCAGGGTAAAGTGCTGGGTCAGGATCTTCTTGCCTTTCTCATAGTGGCCTGCCGCGAGCGCTTCTGCGATGGCACGGTGGCTGGCCCACATGCGCTCATAATAACTGAGGTCGAAATAGCGGTGCAGGCCGACGGCCTCGTAGGCGTCCCAATAGGCTTTGAGCAGCCCTTGCACGAACTCGTTATCCAACCGGCCAAAGATGCGCAGATGGAATTCGCGATGCTCGCGGTAGGGGATCTCGACCGGCGTCCCGCTCAATTTCCGGTCGGCGCGGTCGAGGAGTCGTTGGAGTTCTTCTTTGTCTTCCGGCAGCAGGCTACGCGCCGCTTGCTCCCAGAACGCGACCTCCAATTCGACCCGCAGCCTGTAGAAGCGGTCAAAGTTCTTCTTGTCGAGCGCCAGGCCGTATAGGACCAGCGTGCGCACGGCGGTGTAAAAGTCAAACGGGCGGACGTAGGTGCCATCGCCGGGCCGCATCTCGACGACGCCGTAGGCCTGGGCGGCGATCAGTTCCTCGCGCAGTTTACCGCGGCTTACCCCCAACTTGTCGGCGAGTTCGTCCATCGGCGGCAGTTTGATCTCGCCGGTCTCGGTCTGCGTGTCATGCCTCTCATCCACGATATACTGAAAGATCGCATAAGAGAGCAGGTCCTGTGGCATCGTCCCTCCAAATATTGTATCTATTGAATCATTACCAAAATTTCAATGAATCAAACGCTGGCCTGGATTATACCCATCACTGGGATTTTGTCAAGAACCGTCGCGGGCCCACGGGCCGCCAAGTCCCCTACCATACCGGCCCCGGCAAACAACACGGCCCGACGGCATACACCGTCAGGCCGTGTGCGTCATCACGAGTTGCCAGAGATAACCCCACTCTCAGTAGATCAAATTGGAAGGCTTCAGGCGGACGACTCGGCACAAGTGCCGCGTCCGCGTCTTGACCGCCGGATGTCCCATGCTCCGCGTGGGCGTCATCCGGCGCGAGCAATTGTGATCTACCGACTCTGCCGGGGATGGTGTCGGTCAACGGCTATCAATATCCCCGGTGTACATCAACGCCTCGCGCCCACGTTCGCCGGTGCGAATGCGGATCACGTCCTCCACCGGGTAGATGAAGATAATGCCGTCCCCCTCTTGGCCCGTGGCTGCGGCTTTACAAATGGTCTCGACAGTCTTTTCGACGTTGTGGTCACTGAGGACGATGTTGACCTGTACTTTGGGAAGCAAATCCACCTGGTAGGTGCCGCTGCGCCCCATCAGGCTGATGCCCCCTTGTCGTCCGTGGCCGCGAATCTCGAACACGTTCATGCCGACGATGCCGATCTCGCGCAGCGCGCTCTTGACATCGTTCAATTTCTCCTCGCGGATAATGGCCTCGATTTTCTTGGTCATCTCGCTCCTCCTATGCATACGCCCGTTCCGCGTGCTCGCTAATATCAAGCCCGACCAACTCTTCCTTCTCCGTGACGCGCAAGCCCAAGACCTTGTCCAGCAATCTGGCAAGGACATAGGTCGCAACGAAGGCCAGAGCGGCCGACGCTGCCACGGCGACCAGTTGGATCAAGAATTGCGCCGGGTTGCCATAGAACAAGCCATCGCGTCCGGCGGCGTTGACCGCCGTTGTGGCGAACAGGCCGGTCGCCAGCGCTCCCCACAGGCCACCCAGCCCGTGACAGGCAAAGACATCGAGCGACTCGTCGAGCAACTTGCGCCCCTTGATGAACTTGATGGCATAGTAACTGATCGGCGCAACCAGCCCGCCGATCACCAGTGCCGCCAGCGGGGTAACGTACCCGGCGGCAGGTGTGATGGCGACCAGGCCGACCACGGCGCCGGTCACAATGCCCAGGACACTCGGCTTGTTGTCGCGCCAGGACAGGAACATCCACACCAGCCCCGCTGCAGCGGCGGCGGTATTGGTCGTCACCAGGGCATTCACCGCCAGGCCGTTGGCCGCCAGAGCGCTGCCGCCGTTGAATCCAAACCAGCCCATCCACAAAAGCCCCGCACCCAGGACGCTGTACGGGATGTTGTGCGGCTCGAACGCCGTCGTACTGAAACCCTTGCGTGGCCCGATTGCCAGAGCGAACGCCAGCGCCGAGAAACCGGCCAACACGTGTACGACCGTGCCGCCGGCAAAGTCCAGCGCACCCAACCGGCTGCCCAAGAGGCCCCCTGCGCCCCACACCCAGTGACAGACCGGGTCATAGACCAGCGTGGCCCAAAGAAGGCTGAACACCAGAAACGTCTTGAAACGCACGCGCTCCACGAATGCGCCGGTGATCAGCGCGGGAGTGATGATGGCGAACATCATCTGGAAGGCGGCAAAGGCCAGGTGCGGGGTGGTCGTGGCATAGACGCTGCTCGGCTCGGCCCCGACGCCGGAGAACCCCACCAAGTTCAGCCCGCCGATCAGGCCGGCGACGTCTTCTCCGAAGGCCAGGCTGTAGCCATAGAGCACCCACTGCACGCTGATGAGCGCCATCATAATGAAACTGAGGTTCAGTGTCGAGAGCACATTCTTCCTGCGCACCATCCCGCCGTAGAAGAAGGCCAGGGCCGGGGTCATCATCAGCACCAGGGCCGATGAGACCAGCAGCCAGGCCGTGTCCCCTGTATTGATCGTGTCCATCGCCTTATCCTCCTGAATAGGGATTGCCGCTTGCGCGTGGCGGCTCTTGCACGTGCACGCCACCATTATACGGGGAGACGCGCACGCCATCTAGTACCCAGACGGGGCATTTTGGGGAGACGGTTGAACCGGCGGCGAAATAGGGGTACAATTTCGCCCAGAGGAGGCGTGACAATGAGCATCGTTGGCCTGGCCCTGGGGATTCTCAGCGGCGTTGGCGCGTTGATCGGGCTCATCCCGTTCTTGACGATCTGTCCAAGTTGTGGCGCGGGATTCTTGGCGGTGGGGGGACTGGGATGCTCCGGGGTAGGGCTTTATCAGACAGGGCAGGACGTTTCCCGGCCCGAGTGGGAAAAGTGGGCCTCCATCGCCGGCCTGGCGCTCAACATCGTAGCGCTGGGGATCGCGGCGGTGGACATCGCCATCAGTGTGACAATCAGCGGAGGAATCCTGTGACAGCATTCGCTCGGCTTTACCGGAGAATACTTCTGTGGTAGAATGAATACAAGAGCAGGGCTGTTGCAAAATCGGGCCTGCATGTGGCACAGATTTTCTACCTGCACATGCTCGAGACCGTGTCAAAAGAGGTGGGCCTATGACCGCCACTCTGACCGATGCTGAGCTGATCGATCTGCTGGAAGTCCGTCTGCCGGAGTTGTTGGAGCGCCGGCCAGACCTAGAGCAGCGCATCTATCATTCGTTTATGAAAGCCTTTGCGACCAAGCAGGAAGTGGCGAGTGTCCTGTCCGAACTGCGTGGTTTTCGTGCCGAGACGCGGGAACACTTCGAGGAGGTGAATCGGCGCTTTGAGCAAGTAGACCAGCGCTTTGAGCAAGTGGACCAGCGCTTTGAGCAAGTGGACCAGCGCTTTGAGCAAGTAGACCGGCGCTTTGAGCAAGTAGACGGGCGCTTTGAGCAAGTAGACGGGCGCTTTGAGCAAGTAGACCGGCGCTTTGAGCAAGTAGACCGGCGTTTTGAGAGCCTAGAAGCCCGTATGGAGGCCGGATTCAGAGAGGTCCAGCGGGCCATTGATCGGCTAGGGGCGCGCTGGGGTATCCGCAATGAGAGTGTCTTCCGACAGACTGTGGCGACGTTGCTCGAGCAATCCTTTGGTGCTCACGTCGAAGAGCGGTCTATTGCCGGGGAGCAGTTCGACTGCATCATCCATGACGGTCAGCACATCCTTGTCGAGATCACCGCCAGCGCCGGGAAGGACATCCAGCAGCGCCTGGAGCGCAAGCGGGAGTTGTATGCACGCGAGACCGGCGTAGTGCCTGCGCGCGTCATCCTGGTGACCGCCTCGATCCACAGCCAGCGGGCACAGGCCCTGCGGGAAGCGGGGTTTGAAGTCATCGAGCCAGAGGAGGAAGAGGAAGCAGCAGAAGATTGAGCCGGATGATGAGCCGAGTGCTTTTGGCCGATAAAAGCCCCTACAGGGGGCTTTTTGCTTCACCTCAACAGCCGCGCGCTCAATTCGCGGACCGCCGCCGTGTGGCGTTCGAGATCCTCACGCAGTTGCGTTGCGTCGCCGCCGTAGCGCATCCGCCGGGCCAGGAAGGCGAACTCGTCACTGTCGGCCGGGGGGACGGTGAGATCGCGGGCATTGCCGCGCACCATGCGCAGGCCATCTATCAGCCAACGGAGGAAGGTGTGCGCCTTGCGCAGCCGCGTATAGTCGTCCCGCGTGAGAATCCCGGCCTCGGCCAGTGCCGCCAACGCCTCGCGGGTATTGGTCGCGCGCAGGGCCGGGTTACGATGACCGTGGGTGATCTGGAGCCCCTGCACCAGGTACTCGAGGTCCGTCAGGCCGCCGGGGCTGAACTTGGCATTGAACGTCCCGCCGGCGACCAGGTGGCGGATCTGCCGCTCGCGCATCGCGCGCATGGCAGCGGCGTCGAACGCCTTCCCGGTGTAGACGAACTCGTCGCGCAAAGAAGCGATCCGGTGGCCCAGTTCGGCGTCGCCGGCGATGGGGCGCAGTTTGACCAGCGCCTGGCGCTCGTAGGGCCAGGCCGGGCCGCCGGGGCCGAAATAGCGGCAGAACGACTCTAGCGAGACCGCCATGCTGCCGGCGTTGCCATAGGGACGCAGTTGCAGGTCAATCTCAAAGATGCCCTCACGGCGCGCCCGGATCGCGGCGACGAACGCCCGCACCAGCCGCTCGTAGAATTCGGCGGTCGTGATCACCTGAGGCCCGCCTGTCTGGCCGTCGCCGGCATAGATGAACATCAGTTCCACGTCCGAAGCAAAGCCCATCTCGCGGCCACCGCATTTGCCCAGCGCGCACACGGCCATCTCGCCGATCGCGCCGTTTTCGAGATACGGCGTGCCATAGACCGCGCGCAGGTCCTCATGGCACAGGTGGAAGGCAGCGTTGACCACGACCTCGACCAGGTCGGTCAACTCTTTGGCAAAGTCCCAGAACTCTTGGGTGTGACCCAGGATGTGGCGCATATCTATGCGGAACATCTCGCGGTCCTTGAAGGCGTTGAGCACGGCCTGCCACCGCTCCGAGGCTTCAGCCTGCAAGACCGGGGGAGTCTCCAACAATGCTTCCAATTCCGCCTGCAATTGGGCGCGAGATTTTGCGGTCGCCAGCGCATCTATGTCGCGTACCACCGGGAAGAGGTTGGCGTACTGCATCCGCAAAAAGTCGTCCCACAGAAACTCGCTCACGCCCAAGAGCCGTGCCAGCGCATCCAGCACCTCGGGCCGTTCGAGCGAGGCCAGTTCTTCCGGCCAGTTGGGACGGCGGAACAGTTCGCCGAGAAAGGCACGGAACTGTAACAGCGCCGCTTCGGGGTTGGGCGAGAGGGGCAGGAGGTGGGTAAAGTGCTTGATCAGCACCGTCGCGGTGCGCAGTTCACGCTGCTTTTCGGGATCGCTGATCTTGCGACCCTCGGCGTCGGTGACGTAGAGCGTATCGCGCACGCGGTTACCGGCGGAACTGACTACCACGCGGGCAATGTAGATGCGGTTGTAGGCGAGGGCGTTGGCGAGTTCATACAGGAAGCCGATGGTGTCGAGCGCACTAATGCGCAGCACGGTGTAGCGCTCGGAGGTCTCGTTGTCAATCTCGATCTCGACCGGGTAGAGCGGCGTGATCGCAGCAGCGGGCGCTTCGCGCACGGCGGCGGCGACGCGGTGGGCCAGTTCCCCGCGTGCCCGCCGTCTCTCCCCTGCCTGCATCAACCGCAAGAGGGCGGCGAGGTCCGCCGCGTAGCGCGTCCAGGTCTCCTGGGTCACCTCGCCGCGTGCCGGCCGCACGGTGAACACGTCCACGATCTTCCGCTGCCCCTCCTGAACATCCCGGGGGCTTGGAGCCCTCGGGGAGGTCTCGTATGTGAACACGTTGCCGTCTTCGATGCTGAGGCCATAGACGAACAGTAAGCCGCAGATGAGGGCAAGTTCGCCCGGGTAGTCGTAGCCGACGATGGTGACGCGCCAGTGGTCACCTTCCAGCGGCGTCGCCTCGACCTCGACCAGATGCTCGTCATCGAGGCGCTCCGCCAACACGGCGTGGCGTGCGATCTCGGTCTCGCTGAACGCAGCCGAGTACGAGGGGTCCATCCGGGCAACGTGTTCTTCCAACAGCGTCGGTTTCTCTTGAGGCTGCAAGCGTTCCATATCTCCTCCCTCGAGGTGACGCAGATAGACGGCGCGGATGGCGGCGCGGTGTTGTTCGTAGCGGAGGCGAAACCGCTCGCCGGCATCGGCGCCCCGGAAGCCCAACCGGCGCGCGAGTTGGGCGAGTGCCTCGGCGTCCTGGGGCAGCGTGTGGGTCTGCCGGTAGTGCATCAGTTGCAGGTAATGCTCGACCGCGCGCAGAAAGACATACCCCTCCGACAGGATATGGTGTTCCTCCGGCAAGAGAAGGCCGCGTGTTGCCAGTCGCGCCAGCGCGTCCACCGTGTTGCGGCTGCGGATTTCGGGGTACATCCCACCGTGCGCCAGTTGTAGGTACTGGACGACGAACTCGATATCGCGGATAGAGCCCTCGCCCAACTTGACCTCGCCCCAAGCGCGCCCCTGCCGGCGCAGGTGGGCTTCGGTGAGCCGTTTCATGGCGTGTACCTCGGCGCGCGCCGCCTCGACCGGCGTACAGAACAGGAACGGCTCCGCCTGGCGCAGGAATGCCATGCCCAGCGCCTCGTCCCCGGCGATCACGCGTGCCTTGAGCAGGGCCTGTTTCTCCCACAGTCGCGCGTGCCGCTCAAGGTAGGCGAGGTAGCCGTCGAGCGGGGTGACGAGCGCACCGGCCCGTCCCCATGGGCGCAGGCGCAGGTCCACGCGATAGAGAAACCCTTCCGGTGTCACCTCGGTCAGCAGGCCGAGCAGCCGCTCCCCCAGCCGCCGGTAGGCCGGGTCGTCCGTCTCCGCCAGGAACAGCAGGTCAATGTCGGAACTATAGTTCAACTCCTGCCCGCCGAGTTTGCCCAGCGCGAGTACGGCGAAGCCAGTGGTGGGGATGCTCGTTTCGGTAGAGGCGAGGGCGAGAGAGGCACGCACCAGGCCATCGGCCAGATCGGAAAGTTGTGCCGTCACCGCGCTCATGTCGAGCAGGCCGAGCAGGTCACACGTGCCGATGCGCAACAGGTCCCAACGCTGGAAGCGGTGTAGCGCAGATTGCCAATCCGCCCTACCGGGCTGCACCAAGTTCTTGTACGCCACCAGCCGCTCCAAGTACTCGGGATTGCGCAGCAGGATTTCGGTGAGGAACTGGCTGCCGGCAAAGAGGGTGACCAGGATTTCGACGGCGCGCGGGTTGTCGGCCAGGTAGCGCAAGAGCGCAAGCGGTCGGGGGACGGCGCGGGCGAAGCGGGCCAGGCTGACCAGCACGCGGTCAGGGCTGGCGGCATCCGTCAACGCCGCCGATAGATGGGGCAGGAATTGGGCAAACGCTGCCTCGGCTTCCGGCCCATCGGTCAGGCGCAGCAAAGTGTAACGCACGGCCTGCCGATCCACAAAGTCTATGGCCGACAGCAGGCTGCCGATTCCCTCATCGCTGACCATGGTGTCAGGGGTCTCGCATCGCGAGTGCCGAAGATTGTGCTACAGCAGCCGTTTCTCCCCGACTGCTTCTTGGGCAAGGGCGATGAATTCGCCTACTGGCATTGCGCCGGGCACCTGACCGTCGCGCAAGCGCAGGTTGACCTGACCCGCTGCCATCTCCTTATCGCCGATGACGAGCATGTAGGGGATCTTTTCCATCTGCGCGTTGCGGATCTTGGCCTGCATGCGCTCGCCGGAGTCGTCAATCTCCACACGCAGGCCCGCCGCTTTCAACTGCCCGGCCACGGCACGGGCATACTCGACGTGCCGGTCGGCAATCGGGATCAAGCGCACCTGCACCGGACACAGCCAGACCGGGAAGGCGCCGGCATAATGCTCGACGAGCACGCCGAAGAAGCGCTCCAGGCTGCCCAGCAACGCGCGGTGCACCATGTACGGCTGATGCTCCTTGCCATCCTCGCCGACGTAGGTCATGCCAAAGCGCCCCGGCACGTTAAAGTCGAACTGGATCGTCGCACACTGCCACAAACGATTGAGCGCATCCTTGATCTTGATATCAATCTTGGGCCCGTAGAATACCGCCTCGCCTTCCATGCGTGCGTAGGAAAGGGAACGCGCCTGGAGTGCCTTGACCAATGAAGTCTCGGCCTTCTGCCACATCTCGTCCGAACCGGCGTACTTGCCCGGCGTCTTGGGATCACGCACGCTCAACTCGACCTTGAACTCTTCGAAGCCAAAACCGCGCAGCAGGTTGAGGCTAAAGTCCAACACGCGCAGGATCTCGTCGTCAATCTGCTCCGGCGTGCAGATGATGTGTGCATCGTCCTGTGTAAAGCCGCGCACGCGCAACAGGCCGTGTAGTGTGCCGCTGCGTTCGAAACGGTAGACTGTGCCCAGTTCTGCCCAGCGCAGGGGCAGTTCGCGGTATGAACGCAATTTCGATTTGTAGATCATCACGTGGAACGGGCAGTTCATCGGCTTGATGTAGTATTCCTGCCCCTCGATGTCCATCGGCGCGTACATGCCGTCCTTGTAGAAATCGAGGTGGCCCGAGGTTTCCCACAACAACGCCCGGCCGATGTGCGGCGTAAAGATGATCTCATAGCCGCCCTCGTAGTGCAACTTGCGCCAATAGTCCTCGATGATGACGCGCATGCGCCCGCCCTTGGGGTGCCAGTGCGCCAGGCCCGCGCCGGCCTCTTCGTGGAAACTGATCAGGTCGAGATCCTTGACCAGCCGCCGATGGTCGCGCTTTTCGACCTCTTCCAGCCAGGCCAGGTATTCTTCCAGTTGGGTCCTGGTCTCCCAGGCTGTGCCGTAGATGCGCTGGAGCATGGGGCGGCGTTCGTCGCCACGCCAATAGGCCCCGGCCACGCTGAGCAATTTGATCGCCTCGGGGTCGATCTCGCGCGTGTTCGTCACGTGCGGTCCGCGGCACAGGTCCACGAACGGGCCGCTTTGATAGATCGAGAGTTTCGGCGCTTCGGTGAGCGGGTTGCCGTCCTCATCTACACCGCCGGCGAGGATGCCCGCGATCAATTCGATTTTGTACGGCTGCTCGGCAAAGATGCGACGTGCCTCGTCCTCCGAGATTTCGCGGTAGACAAAGTCGTGCCCCTCGGCGACGATCGCACGCATGCGCGCCTCGATCTCGGCCAGGTCTTCTGTCGTGAGCGGGCGCGGCAGATCAAAGTCGTAGTAGAACCCGCTCTCGATGGCCGGGCCGATGCCGAGTTTGGCCTGTGGGAACTTTTCCAGGACGGCCTGGGCCATGACGTGCGAGGCAGAATGCCGTAGACGCAGCAAGTGCTCTTTTTGCTGTTCGCTCATCTCAGCCATTGCTCTCCTCCCAGCCAGAAACGCAAACCCCGCACCCTCTTGGGGCGCGGGGGTCATCCCACGTGGTTCCACCCAAGTTCTACAGCGACTGGCTGTAGCACTCGTGCGGCGATAACGGGCCTGCCCGGGATCCCATACTTTCGTGCCTCTCGCATCTCTCGTGGCAAGATTTGGGGGATCCGCTCCCGGGGGGTTTTCCCGCCTGTCCGGTCGGAGAGGCTCTCAGCCTGGGCCTCTCTTTTCTGTGACGTTCTCAGGCCGGTACTCGTCCCGGTCAGCGCGTTGAACGATCCAAGAATTATCTGTATTATACCCTGTTTCCCATGGTTGTCAACCGGTGCATAGGAGTTGCGCAATACGCCGCTTTCTGTTATCATCTATAACGGAGGGCGGGGATGAAGATCGGCGTCATCGCAGACACCCATGACGACCTGCATAATCTGGAGCAGGCCCTGAAGATACTGCGTGAGGAGGGTGTAACGACGGTCCTGCACTGCGGCGACGTTTGTGGGCCACCAATACTCCAGGCGCTGGTCGGTTTCGACGTGTGGATCGCGCAGGGGAATATGGATCGCCTCACGAACCTTGTTCTGCCGGTGGAGGAAGCATTTGGGCGTGGGCGCTTGGCCTGGCTACACAGACTCTCGTTCGACGGCTACCGCCTGGCACTCATTCATGGAGACAGCGACGAAGCGTTAGGTAACCTGATTGCCTCTGGCGAGTATGCTTGGGTTCTCCATGGCCACACCCATCTGCGACGTGACCAGCAGGCGGGCCGTACCCACGTGATCAATCCGGGCGCTCTAGGTGGCACACGCCGTGAGAGACGATCGTTCTGCATTCTTGACCTGAAAGCGAGGAGGGCGCGGTTTGTGGAACTATCATAACGCATCGCGTGGTGCCAGTCGTGCCTCCGTGACAGAATACGCACTGACCATTTGGCCCATTGACATGCTCAAGACGCATGGACAGAACCGAAACTGAATCGAGGAGACCTCTTATGGCGACTGGAAAGCGCTTACACCGCGCAACCTCCCAACCATCCCCGCGCCCCACATCGCGCAAGGCAACAGGTGCGATTGGCGTACAGCCATTGCCAGCGCAGCAACTATGTCAACGCTGCGATCCTGCGCAATTCGGTTTCGAGACGACCGCCGAACTGGAAGACCTGAACGATGTCCTGGGACAGGAACGGGCGGTTGAGGCGATCCGCTTCGGCATCGGCATCCAGCGCGAAGGCTACAATCTGTTCGCCCTCGGTGCCAGTGGCACAGGCAAGCGGACTACCATTCGCCAGTTTCTCGACCAGAAGGCCGCCGAGGAGCCAGTCCCACCTGACTTGTGTTACGTCAACAACTTTGAACAGCCTCACAAGCCATGCCTGTTGAGGCTTCCTCCTGGGATGGGAAGCACATTGCGCAAGGACATGGAGCAGTTGATCGGGGAACTGCGCACCTCCATCCCAGCCGCGTTCGAGAGTGAAGACTATCGTACGCGCAAGCAAGAGATCGAGGAGGAATTCAAAGAGCAGCAGGAGAAGGCCTTTAGCAACGTACAGAAAGAGGCTCAAGAACGCGGCATCGCCCTGATTCGCACGCCGGTAGGCCTCGCCTTCGCGCCCCTCAAGGAAGGTCAGGTCGTCAGCCCAGAAGAGTTTCAAAAGTTGCCGGAGGAAGAACGCAAAAAGGTCGAAAGCGACATCGAGCAACTGCAGGGGCAACTTCAGGACGCCATCGCTCAGGTGCGCCAATGGGAGCGCGAGGCGCGCGACAAGGTCAAGGCACTCGACCGCGAGATCACCATGTTCGCGGTGGGACACTTGATTGACGAACTGCGCGAGAAACACGCCCAACTGCCGGAGGTGGTCTCCTACCTGGACGCGGTACAAAAGGACGTGATCGAGAACGTGGACGAGTTCCGCCAGGCGGAGGAGACCCCACAGTTCATGGGCATTCCGTTGCCGCGCTCGCTAATGGGCCCGCCCCAATTCCGGCGTTATCAGGTGAACGTGCTCGTTGACCACAGTGAGTCGCAAGGCGCACCGGTGGTTTACGAGGATCACCCAACCTACAACAACTTGATGGGCTACATCGAGCACATCGCCCAGATGGGCGCGCTGGTGACCGACTTTAACCTGATCAAGCCAGGCGCCCTACATCGTGCCAACGGCGGCTATCTCATCCTAGACGCACGCGAGTTGCTGATGCAACCCTATGCGTGGGAGGCCCTCAAGCGCGCTCTGCGTGCGCGGGAGATCCGCATCGAGTCATTGGCACAGGCGTTGAGCCTGATCAGCACCGTCTCGCTGGAACCGGAAACCGTGCCACTGGACGTGAAGGTCGTCTTGGTCGGCGAGCGGCTGCTTTATTACCTCCTCTATCAGTATGATCCCGATTTTGGTGAGTTGTTCAAGGTCGAGGCCGATTTCAACGAGGAAATGGCGCGCACGCCGGAGAACAACTTGCTCTATGCCCGCCTGATCGCCACGATCGCGCGCAAGGAGGGGCTGCGTCCTTTTGACCGGGGTGCTGTGGCGCGAGTGATCGAGCACAGCGCGCGTATCACCAACGATGCCGAGAAACTCTCTACACATCTCCTGAGCATCGCCGATCTGTTACGCCAGGCCGACTATTACGCCGATACCAACGGCAACGGCGTGGTGACCGCAGCCGACGTACAACGGGCGATTAATGCGCAGATCCGCCGTGCCGACCGGTTGCGCGAACGAATCCAGGAGGGCATCCAACGGGGGATGATTCTTATAGATACCTCCGGCGAGCGCGTAGGGCAGATCAACGGTCTTTCCGTGATCGGGCTAGGCAACTATGCCTTCGGGCACCCCAGCCGCATCACCGCCCGCGTGCGTCTGGGCAAGGGCGAGGTCGTGGACATTGAGCGCGAAGTCGCTCTGGGCGGGCCGATTCACTCCAAAGGGGTGCTCATCCTCTCGGGTTTTCTGGGGGCGCGCTACGCGGCCGAGCGCCCGTTGTCCCTGTCGGCGAGCCTGGTATTCGAGCAATCTTACGGCGGCGTAGAGGGGGATAGCGCCTCGTTGGCGGAGCTGTGCGCGTTGCTCTCGGCCTTGGCGGAGGTACCGGTCAAGCAGTCGCTGGCAGTCACCGGCTCCGTTGACCAGCACGGCCAGGCACAGCCCATCGGTGGTGTCAACGAAAAGATCGAAGGCTTCTTCGATGTCTGCAAGGCGCGTGGTCTGACGGGCGAGCAAGGGGTGATCATCCCGGCTGCCAACGTGCAACACCTGATGCTCAAGCAGGAAGTCGTTGAGGCCGTTGAAGCGGGCCGGTTTCATGTCTACCCCGTGCGGACGGTGGACGAGAGCATGGAAATCCTCACCGGTATCCCGGCCGGCGAACGCGATGCCCGAGGCGTCTTCCCCAAGGGCAGTATCAATCAGCGGGTCGAAGCCCGGCTGATCGAATTGACGAAGAAACAACGGCTACTTAGCGAACCACCGCAGAAGAAGCGACAGAGAAAGCGTTCGAGGAAGAAGTGAACGAGCGGGAAGAAGAGCGACTGATCCGACGCATTCTGGTAGCATTGGACTCTTCACACCACAGCCTGGCGGCCATGGAGGCAGCAGTCGAACTGGCTGCCAGCCTGAAAGCGGAGTTGGAGGGACTCTATGTTGAGGATGTCAACCTGCTCCGAGCCGCCGGCTCGTCCGTGGCACGCGAAGTGCGTTACCCGTATATCTCTGCCGAGCGGCTGGATCAGGCCCGTATGGAGCGAGAACTGCGTGCGCAGGCAACGCAGTCCCACCGGGCACTGGAGGCTGCCTGCGCCCGGCGGCAGGTCAAATGGTCTTTCCGCGTCGTGCGCGGGGAGGTCATCTCGCAAGTGCTGGAAGCGGCATTGGAGGCCGACCTGCTCAGCCTGGGAAAGGCCAGCCGGCCGCTCATCCAGCGGGTGCGCTTGGGCTCCACGGCGCGTGCCGCAGTCGCCCAATCGCCGCGCTCCGTACTGCTGATCCAGCGGGATGCGGTCGTCAAGCCCCCGGTGGTGACGGTGTACGAAGACTCACGCGGCTCGCGTCACGCGTTGCAGACCGCAGCCCACCTGGCACAGAAGCAAGGCAACTACCTGAGCGTCTTGATCTTGGTCCGTCCCCGGGACGACGCGCAACGGCTGCAAAATCAGGTATCTAACTGGTTGCGCGGGCAGGGGCTGGCAGTACGCTCCCAATTGCTGCCTGGCGCGAACGCCAGAACGCTAGCCCAAGCAGTGCGAGCCGAACAGAGCGGTGTGTTGGTATTGAGCATCACGACCCTGCCTGACGATGCGCTACACACGTTGCTGGACGAAGTAGAGTGCCCGATACTCTTGGCGCGGTGACTCTCACAATGACACGGTTGTTGCTCATTCGCCACGCGACCAATGACCTGATGGAGAACGGCATCTTGGCCGGCCGGATGCCCGGCGTGCATCTCAATGCGGCAGGTCAAGTGCAGGCCGAGGCACTGGCTGGGCGGTTGGCCTCCGTCGAGATCGCGGCCATCTACGCCAGTCCCCTGGAGCGCGCGTTGGAGACCGCTGAGATTGTCGCTACACCGCACAACCTGCCGGTAGCCGTGTGCGAGGGCTTCAACGAAGTGCACTGCGGACACTGGACCGGGCGAAAAATCGAGCAGTTGCGACGACGGCGATTGTGGCGGCAGATCCAGATTGCGCCTGGTCCGGCACGTTTTCCCGGCGGCGAGAGCATGCTCGAAGTGCAGGAACGCATGGTAGCGGAACTGGAGCATCTACGTGCAGCGCATCCGCGTCAGACCGTTGCTATCGTCTCACATGCTGATCCGATCAAGGCGGCAGTGGCCTTCTACATTGGTCAGCCGCTCGACCTGTTTCAGCGGCTGGTGATCGGCCCGGCCTCGTTGACGGCACTGGAACTCGACAGCGCAATGCCACGCTTGCTGTGTCTGAACGACACGGGCCACCTGCCGCTTAGCGCGGAGAAAGGAAAGCCATGAACCTGCCCGAGTTGATCGAACTGGGCCGGGCGGACTTTGTCACCATTGATGCTATCGGCCCGCCAGGCCAGCGCACGTTCTACCTGCAGGCCATACAAGATGACTTGGTCATAACGGTGATCATCGAGAAGGAACACGCTGCCGCGTTGGCGGTCGCCGTTACCGAGGCACTGGCTCAACTGGGTGAAACCGAGGTCGTGGATCCTGCCACCCTCGACCTCGTGCAGCCGGTGCATCCGCTGTTCCGTGTGGGCAAGTTAGGGTTGGGTTACGACCAGGACAAGGGCAAGTTCATCCTCGTGGCCGAGGAACTGGTCGAAGAGGGGCAACAAGGAACCAGGGTGCATATCTGGGCGGCCCGGCCACAGATGGCGGGACTGGCACGCAAGGCGGCCATGGTCGTTGCTGCCGGCCGGCCGATGTGCCCGCTATGCCACGAGGTCATCAACCCCGACGAGAAACACGTCTGCGCACGGGATAATGGGCGCAAGCGGCTCTACCGGCTCGCCGAAGATTAAGACGGCCACAGGAGTAACTGCCGCGGAAACAAAGCGCGTCGTGCGCTTGCTGGCGCACGGGCATGTGGAGTTGTTGGGACAAATCCTCCACAGTTCCAACTTTACTTTCCTGGTCCGCGTAGGCGACGGCGACTCGGAGACGTTGGCAATCTATAAGCCACGTCGCGGTGAAAGCCCTCTCTGGGATTTTCCACGCGGCACCCTCTGCCTGCGGGAAACGGCAGCCTATTTGGTCAGCCAGGAGTTGGGCTGGCCACTCATTCCGCCCACCGTCCTGCGCGATGGCCCCTATGGTGTGGGTGCCCTTCAACTCTACATAGATGCCGATCCCGACGCTACCTACTTCTCGCTACGTGACGAGCGCCTCGCCGATCTGCTACCGATCGCGCTGTTCGACATCCTTGCCAACAACGCCGACCGCAAGGGCGGTCATCTGCTGCTCGACGCCGACGGGCGCATTTGGGCGATTGACAACGCGCTGACCTTTCACTCGCAGCCCAAACTGCGCACTGTCATCTGGGACTTTGCCGGGACGGCCATCCAGGAAGAGTATCTAGATGATCTGCGCCGCCTACGCCAGCATCTGACCCGTCGTAGCCGCCTGCGCCAGACGCTGGAGAGATTGCTGACTGAAGAAGAGCTTGCCGCGCTAAGGCAGCGCCTCGCGGCGTTGCTGAAGGAGGCTGTCTTTCCCCTGCCCGACCCCACCCGCCGCCAGGTGCCGTGGCCGGTAGTGTGACGGACGTGCGACAGGCTACTGCGCTAGGATCACCCCTCACCGCTGGTCGGCGACCTTCTCCACTTCCCCTTGTTGGAATCGTTGCTCTAGCACGCCTGGCAGTCGAAAGAGGAAAACAGGAGACCATCCTCTATCGCCAGTGCGAAGCGGCTTATGCGGAGCATCAAAAAGAAAACCCCCACCGCAGATGAGTGCGATGGGGGACTTGGGCATCGGGGATAATCAGGGCCACCCTCACTTCTTCAAATCCACATCTACGACCTTAGCACCGGCCGCCTCAGATCGTTTGGCCCGTGCAGCAAACTCTGACAACACGTCAGTCTCTTCGACCTTCGCACTGGCCGGCTCGGCAGGTCGCTTGGGTGGCTCGATCAGCGGAGGCTGAATGTCGCCGTGCATCGTGGTCTGCCCACGTAGGTAGGCGCCTTCATTGAGCAGGAGCGAGTTGATGGTTAGATCGCCCCACACTCGCCCGGTCTCCAGAATCTCCACGCGGTTGCCGTTGATGTTGCCCTTGATCGCACCGGAGATGGAGATGTTGTTGGCCTTGATGTCTGCAATGACCTTGGCCCCTTCACCAATAACGAGGTTGCCCGTGATGTCAATGAGACCTTCAAAGATACCATCAATGCGGACGCCGCCGTCGGACTGTAATTCGCCCTTGAAGTAGGCATTGGGGCCAATGACTGTTTCGATCTTGGATACGGGCGACGGAACGGGTGCTTGGGGTTTTTCTTTCTGGAACACGGATGGGCCTCCTATGGTTGGTTGGTTAGTTGGTTGGTTGGTTAGTTGGTTGGTTAGTTAGTTAGTTAGTTAGTTGGTTGGTTGGTTGGGATGATACATCAGGGTTGGAGTTTTGTCAATCGTGGCCGAGGACTTTTTTCTTGACTTGAGCCAGGGCTTCTTGTTCTTCGTCGCCCAGTTGGTTGGGTGAAAGCCACCCTTGCACCGGCTTGGCGTAGAGGCGTGTCTCGCCGCGCCGGTACAACATCGAGATCACGGCGCCATTTCCTTCACCATCGGCCAGCGCCAAGGCGAAACTCTGGTCGCCGCCAGCATCCTGGAAGGCACGAAAGCGCACCAGGCCAACTCCCTGCACGGTATGGGCCAGCGTGCGGTCAATCTGTTCGGCGCGGTTCATCAGCCGCTCGGTGCGCGCGGTCGTTTCAGCCAGACGCGCCGCCAGGCTCTCCAGCGCTGCCCCCGCGCCGGCATCTTCTCCTATCGAGAGCATGTTCTGGTAGCGCTGCTGTATCCGCCGCAGGCGAGATTGCATATCGAGCACCCATACACTGCCAATAATTACCAAGATTGTCAGCGCCACTACCCAGATCAATAACGCAATGTCCATCAACTCTCTCCTCATCTCACCCGGACCGGCCCCAGGACAACCCGATCGCCGGCCAGATTCCCCGCCAAGTCTACCACAGAAAGGCGCTGAAGGGAAGTCATCCCATACATCCCTACTTCCAGCCAATAATCCCCTGAAGGCAGGCCGGCGGGGATGACCAGCCGGTATGGATCGTCCATTGTCTGCCCCGGCAGCCATTTGGGAAACCACAGGTACGAGGGACAAGAGCCACCCAAGGGGGTGTAGTCATGACCGGTGATATACTGCCCCGCGCTATCAATTAGGTGAACAAAGACGGTGAAACTATCACGCGGGGCGACGAGGGCGCGCCAAGTGAGGATCAGGTGCAAGGGCTTGCCGGCCTCTACGATTAGAGGCTCGCTCCAGGGGGCCCGTCGCACTTGCAGGCCGGCCCAGGCACGCGCACCGACAAGCGCCACTTGGTTATCCAGGTTCGCCAGTAGGGGTGCGGTCACTGTACCCCTACCAGGGTTGGGCAATACGGTGATGGTCGCCAATGCCACAGTAGTCTCCCCGGTCGAAAAAGTCAGCGTTGGCCGTCCGCCGGTCAGGTCGGCGTAGCCCAGGCACAATGGATATTCTCCCGGGGGCAGGTCGAAGGGTACGGGGATTGCATACTTCTCTGCGATGATTTCACCCGGCTGCCATTGGGGAGTGAGAACACGGCTGTCGGTCGTCCAGCGTGCCTCGACCGGCCCCAGTTGGGCATACGGCATCCAGATACCGTCCAGCGTCTCGGTCACGCCTTGGTAGAGCACCAGGGTCAGCGACTCGCCCGCCCGCACGGTCGTCGTGGGCAAATCATATCCCACGATGTGGACACGGCCATCGGCCCAGACACCAAGTGGGTGCTGCGGCGCGAGATCCGTCACCGGCGGCGCAAGGATGCGGTAGAAAGGCCCATCGGGCACGAGGCGGAAACCGGCGTCGCGCAACGCCGGGCGGTAATCCACCGTATAGATTGGCCCCTCTTCGATGTGCTGCCACACGCTCTCGACCCAGGGGTTGGCCGGGGTGACGTAGACCAGTTTCACATCCCGCTCATCCAACGGCTTGCCCTGAGTGTAGATGTGCACCCACAGCGGGGTCAGGTGTTCCCAGTCGGAGAGCAGTACGGCCCGTTCGCCGCGTCCGGCAAAGCGCGCGTACACGGCGGCGACGTACTCCTCGGCGGCGGCAAAATCGCGCAAGGAGATGCCACGCTGGAGATTCAGGATGGCCTGACGGAACGGGAACAGCATGAGCAACAAGCCAATGACCAATGTCCAATGTCCAATGTCCAATTTGGGGACTGGGGATTGGGATTTGTGATTTGCAGTCTGCAATAGGGCCGTTGCGCCGAGGCCAGCAGTGATAGCAAACGCGGCAAACGGGATGAGGAGGTAGGCCATCACATCCTGAACGGTGTTAAGGGTGAAAAGCAGATGGCCCAAGAGAAACACGCAGATGAGCAGTGCAGGGTGGAGAGCGCGGCGGGCCAGCCAGACCAGCCCCACGCAACTGAAGGCGATCGTCAAGAGCGGGAATTGCAGCCGCAGAAGCGACCAGAAAACGAGCGCCCGGTCAGGTTGGTCGGCCAAGCCAAAGTGGAAGAGGTTGACGCGCAGGCCCTGAGCGGTGATGTGCCGCCAGAGGCTCGCCCAATCGGGTGCGGGGCCGAAACCATAGGGCACGTGGAACAGGCGCAGGGGATAGTACAAGAATGGCGTCAGCCCCAGCAGGAAGCAGCCTCCCAGCATCAGCAGGGTGCGCCACTCGCGCAGGATACGCGGGCGCAAGGTAAGGATGAATACAGCGTATGCCGGGACGCCCATCAAGGTGATCGGGTGATGGGCAGGTGCCAGGCCCAGCGTGAAGGCGAAGGCAGCCAGCCAGCGATCGTGCTCAGTCCGCCACCAGCGCACGAGCAACCACAGGTGCGTGGTGGTGAGCGCAACGCTGACGATGTGAGCATTGGCGTGGATGGCGTGCTGCCAAAAGTCGGCGGCGACGGCCAATGAGAATGCGGCGAAGAGTGGAGGCGTGAGGCGTAATGCGTAATGCGTGAGGCGTAATGCGTAATGCGTGAGGCGTAATGCGTAATGCGTGAGGCGTGAGGCAGTGAGGTCTGAGACGGTGAGGCAGACGGCAGTCACTGTCCAGGCACCGACGGCGGCAGCGAGCAGGTTGGTGCGGCAGGCAATGGTACCGAGTGGGACAACGGTCTGCCAGAATTTAGCAAGCAGTGTATAGAAGGCATAGCCCGGTGGATGAGCGATGCCCAGGATGGCCGGGATGAATTGGTACTCGGATGGATCGCCGAAAAGGGTAGCAGGGGCGGCGGTGGCGGCGTAGAGCGCGAAGACAAGGATAAAGACCGCCAGTGGGATGAGGTGCCGGAGGGTGTTGGTTGGTTGGTTGGCGGTCATCGTGTGGAGTTCAGTGTGGGGGTAGACCCAGTTCACGGCGCAGATTGTTGATGTCCATGTAAGGTTCGCCTGCGCGGCGCTTTTGTTCCTCACTATACTCGATGGCCTTGAGGACCTCCTCCAGCCGTTCTCGCATCGCCGGATCGCCTGCTGCCTGGCGCGGCGTCTTGCCATCCAGCACGGGAATGGGGGTATCGGGCCATTTTTGGAACTGCTCGGCGATCATCCGGCGCTCTATCTCCCACTCTTTCCGTGACATGGCCCTGCGTCTGGCACGCCGTGGCAAGGGTTTCTGGAATGCCTCCTGGGCAATGTCCTTGAATTCGTCGCCCAGGTGCCGGATGAGATGATGGCCCAGGATTTCCTGTAACAATGCTTTGCCGGCTTCCAATCGTTCCCGCGACAGGCATAGCAGTTCCAGCCGGTTACGCCACAGGCGCACGTCGCCCAGCGAGCGATACGATTCTTTCCCCTCCTCTGTCGCCGTCCACTGAGTCTGGAACATGAGCCCTGCTCCTTGTACCGGAATCTCGGGCACAGAAGAGCGCCCTGTGAGCAGCCAGACGTAGGCCAATGCTTTCCTATCCTCATCGGCCGGGCCAACGAAGGCGAATTCGGGCGCTTGATCCAGTCGTTCGCGGACCGCGTCAGGGTCTGTGACGGCGTAACGCGCCGTGCTGCTCACCAGGGGATGCCCCTCCGGCGTGTAGACAGCCGGCGGCGTGCTGGCGATTTCGTACATGCGTCGGCGCAGATCGAGACCATGCTCACGGTAAAAGTCGTCCAGCGAGGCGTTGGGGCAACGCGTCTGGTACTCTTGCCATAGCGCCCTGGCGTAACCGAGTATATCGGGCTTGAGGTTCGGCGGGAGAGGGACAGTGCTCCCGGTAAAGTGCCAACGCCCCTCTACCACAATCGGGCGGGCCAGGATGATTTGCCATCTGCTCAGACCATAGGAGGCGGAGATGTCATTGAGTTGGAACACCTCGCCGCTAAGCAGGTCTTGCACCGTCTCACCGATACCCGGTCTGACCTCCTGTACCTCGAACAGCCGGTAGCGGTTGACGCGCCGCCAATCTTCGAGCATCCGCTGCTGGGCAGCTGGAAGGCGCGGCCCTACCTCGCGGGCGAACAGGTCAATGAGGTGTTCTTTATTGGGAGTGGGGTAGTCGAACAAGAACCATTCCTGAAAGCCGGGCAGGTCTTGCTCGTCCACTGTGAGAACGTTATCCTGCAGTGCTTCTTCGCCGAAGTACAGGCGAATCGCACGTTCAAAGTCATCCTTGAAACGAGCACCCTGGAAAACGAATTTCTGGATACGCTCGCGCAGCGTACGTTCATCTCGACTGGGCGGCGGAGCCATCCGGCGGTGGGCCGGCTCGCTTTGCTCGTGGGTCTCCGGCACTTGTGCCCGTCGCCTATGTAGCCGTTTTCTGCTCATTGCGTCCCCCCTGGTAGTCCTAACCCGGACAAGCCGGAATCAAACATGCGCTCAATTGGCAGATGCTTGCCCAATGAGCAGGAATTCCCCAGATTATGGCCCAGACAGTGCCGTAATTCTACCCCGTCTTGCTCATCCACGCAAGCCGCCCTCGTTCCGGTTCCCTAACCATCAGACCGCGCACGTCTTTTTTGGTCTAGAGCACGTTTCCAAAAGTTCTAGGGTATGTCCCTAACCCGGACAAGCCGGAACCAAAAACCACGAAGGACACAAAGGATACACAAAGGACACTAAGGATACCTTTGTGTCCTTAGTGTAGCCGTAGTGTCCTTTGTGGTAAAAATCCTTGCTCAT